>Ga0136644_10003024_pt1 | contig 12638 bp, 10 predicted proteins | sample C_130820_EF_Meta_FD_94780 | JGI IMG/M metagenome (GOLD analysis project Ga0136644, IMG submission 94780) | Freshwater microbial communities from Lake Croche, Canada to study carbon cycling - C_130820_EF_MetaG (v2) (version 2) | ecosystem: Environmental > Aquatic > Freshwater > Lake | place... | reverse complement strand
TTTGGGAGATTTTGCAGTGAAATCGGCTGCCAGCGTGTTCGCAGCGCCGGGCTTATTTTCTACCACAAAGGATTGCTTCATTGACTGGCCAAATTTGTCGGCCAGCATTCGAGCCAGGATATCTGTACCCCCGCCTGCAGTAGCGCCCACCATGATCTTGACAGGTTTAATGGTGGGATATTCTTGTGCCAAAGCAATGTTTCCCATCAGCAAGAATACAAAGCCGGACACGATAAGGTTTTTGCGATTCATATTGTTGTCTCCTAGGTTGAAATGTTGCTTCTAACGTTGTGATTGCGCCATGCGACAAGCCAATTGAAAGGCTTGCTGCATAGCATCAGGGTTTGCTTTCCCCTGTCCGGCAATATCAAATGCGGTCCCATGGGCGGGTGTAAGAATAGGAATAGGTAGTCCGCCTTGAACAGTGACGCCACGCCAGAATCCCATCAGCTTCATAGCGATCTGACCTTGGTCGTGGTACATCGTGACAATACCGTCGAATTGGCGCTGATCGCCTTGAACTTTTAGAAACAGGGTGTCTGCAGCGAAAGGGCCTTGCGCTGGGATTCCTTTTTCATTTGCAATGATCACCGCCGGGCCAATGGTCTCGATTTCTTCTTGTCCAAATGAGCCGTTATCGCCGTTATGTGGATTGAGTCCACACACGGCAATACGTGGCGCTTTGATACCGCTGGCCTGAATCGCTGTATTGAGCAAGTCAATGGCATGTTCAACTCCCTTTTGGGTAAGTAGCGCGGCGACTTCTTTGTGCGCAACGTGAGAAGTCACGCGAGAAGTCCATAAACCGTCTAGAACATTGAATTCGCAGACTGGGCCTTTGAAGTTCAATTGCTCGGCAAACCAGTGCAACTCATCCGAGGTTTGCATGCCCGCTAAATGCAATGCGTGTTTGTTGAGTGGTGCAAATAGAAGGACATCGGAAAATCCTTTTGTTACCGCTTCTATTGCAATTTTCAAGGTTTGAAGTGCATAAGCACCAGACGCTTCATTGCAGACGCCACATTCGAATCCGCTTTCCTGCTCTACCTTAGGAGCCAACAATGCAAACCCTAGGCTGTAAGACACCGCTTCAAGTGAAAGAAACTGCGTAAATAAGGTGTGTTGCCCCGCCACCTCCATCCCTTTTATGACTTCTTTTGGATCTGCAATCACCAGTACATCAGCGGCCTTCAATGTGTCGGGGTTTGCAAGCAACCGCGCCACAAGTTCGGGGCCGATACCGGAAGGGTCACCTAGTACAAGGGCAATGCGAGGCTTTCTGGTACTCATATTTTTTGGGCGCCTGAGGCTTTATTTAATAAATTTCGTTTAGTTAAATTTCGAACCAAGTCTCGGACTCCGAATGTCCAGGGCTTGATCTGATCGCAATGCTTCACAGTATTGACGAGCGTTCCCAATTTTTCAGTTGTGATACGAACGCTATCGCCTATGTGATGAGTAAAGCCACTTCCAACCGAATTGCGGTCTTGAACAGGTGCGAACATCGTGCCCAAGAAAAGCATAAATCCGTCAGGGTATTGATGACATTTCCCCATCGTCTGCCAGACCAATTCGACCGGATCCCTGCTGATTTTTGACATTGAGCTTTCACCACGCATAACAAACCCATCGCCGCCATAAACCTCTAACTTGACAACACTGCTCCTAACGGTTTCTAAGTTGTAAGTCCCATCGAACAAGCGCAAGAATGGACCAATTGCACAGGAACCGTTATTGTCTTTTGCCTTACCCAACAACAGTGCGCTACGACCTTCGAAATCACGCAAATTGACATCGTTCCCTAAACTTGCGCCTTTAATTCGGCCGCAGCTGTCAACTGCTAAGACTATCTCTGGCTCTGGGTTGTTCCACTCAGACTTCGGATGAATCCCAACATCTGCACCTAACCCAACAGCCGACAAAATGGGGGCCTTGGTAAACACCTCGGCATCAGCCCCGATGCCGACTTCAAGGTACTGCGACCATAAGCCTTGTCCAATCAATAGCGTCTTAAGTTCTTGCGCTTTCGATGATCCTGGAACGATGTCTGCAAGTGAACCGCCGAGTATTTGCATAACTTTTGCACGTATTTGTGCAGCAAGGAGGGGGCTTCCCTTAGCTTGCTCTTCAATGACACGCTCAACCAAACTTGCGGCAAAGGTCACCCCCGCGGCTTTGATCACCTGAAGGTCACAAGGTGCAAGGAAATGAGCCTGGGCTTGGTTTTGGTTCTGGTTTTGATTAAGCGTTTGCTGTAGAAGCATTTCTACACTGCCAATGTGATCGCCTTTTGCTTGCAAAGCGCTTGCTGCGGGATCAACTTCTTCCAGCAAATCGCTCATTGTGGGCCAGTAGGAAGATAGCTCAAATACACCCTTTTGGCGAAGTACGACGACGCACGGACCTTCATGCGGCCTTGCTGAAGTTTTTGGCATCCAAACACGGCCCACGAGAGTACCTGCAAAACCATCTGCGGGCAGGCAACTCAGTGGTGAAATAGTAGGAAACATTAAGCCCAGCCCTCCCCATCAGGGAATGCATATTTCAGCAGGCTAGCTTTGTGTATTTCAATGCTGTAACCGGGCCGCTTGGGCGGCATATAGCGTCCGTTACGAATGACAACAGGCTCCACAAAATGCTCATGCAGGTGGTCCACATACTCGAGTACGCGATTTTCCAGTGACGCTGACACCGCGATGTAGTCGAAAATTGATATGTTTTGAACGTACTCGCATAATCCGACTCCTCCAGCGTGAGGACAAACCGGCACGCCAAATTTTGCCGCCATCAATAGAACGACGAGCACTTCGTTAAGCCCCCCCAATCGAGCGGCGTCCACTTGACAAAAATCAATCGCGCCAGCTTGTAGAAATTGCTTGAACATAACTCGGTTGTGGCAATGCTCGCCGGTTGCTACACCAATGGGGGCAACTCTTTGTCGGATTTTTGCGTGCCCAAGAATGTCGTCCGGACTGGTCGGCTCCTCGATCCACCAAGGCTCGAAGGCGGCCAGTCGCCGCATGTTGGTGATCGACTCGTCGACTTCCCACATCTGGTTGGCGTCCATCATGAGCTTGCGGTCCCAGCCGATCTCTTCGCGCAGGATAGCCGCGCGGCGGGTGTCTTCCTCGATGTCGCCGCCGACCTTTTGCTTGAAGTGGGTCCAGCCCTCGGCCACACCTTCACGGGCCAGGCGGCGCATTTTTTCCTCGGAATACCCCAGCCAGCCGGCCGAGGTGGTGTAGCCGGGGTAGCCCTGCTCCAGCATTTCCTGCTCGCGCGCAGCCTTGCCGCAGGCATTGCGGCGCAGTATGGCCAGCGCCTCTTCCGGCGTGAGCGCGTCGGTTACGAAGCGGAAGTCCAGGCAGCGAACCAGTTCCTCGGGACTCATGTCGACCAGCAGCTTCCAGATCGGCTTGCCTTCGGACTTGGCCCACAGGTCCCAGACGGCATTGACGATGGCGGCTGTGGCGAGGTGGATCACGCCCTTGTCCGGGCCGAGCCAACGCAGTTGGCTGTCGCTGGTGGTGATGTTGCGCCAGAACGCGCCCATATTGCCGGTAATTTCTTCCAGGGTGTAGCCGACTACAAACGAGGCCAGCGAATTGACGGCTGCCACGCAGATTTCATTGCCGCGGCCAATCGTGAAGGTCAGGCCGTGGCCTTCCAGTGCCGAGGAAGCATCGGTGTGCAGGACCACGTAGGTGGCCGAATAGTCGGGCGCTGCGTTCATGGCATCGGAGCCGTCGAGCGTGCGCGAGGTTGGAAAACGTACGTCGTGAACCGAGAGATGGGTGATTTTGATAGCCACTGCGAAAGTCCTTCATGGGGAAAAGATGGTCCAAGCGTACGAAGATTATCGATACACATCCAATCGTATTTTGGTATATTACGATACTAATTTTTAGATCGCTTATGGACTACACCTCCGCCACAACGAACCAGCCTGCTAACCTTTTTCGCCGGCTGCGCATCAAGAGCCGGCAGATCATGTTGCTGGACGCGCTAGACGAACACCGCAACCTACGGCGCGCAGCGGCGGCTATAAACACAACCCAGCCCGCCGCCACCGCGCTGCTGCAGCAGTTAGAAGAAGGGCTGGGTGTGCTGCTGTTCGAGCGCCATGCGCGCGGCATGGAGCCGACGGTTTATGGCGAGGTGATGATTCGTTACGCACGCGGTGTGCTGCACGACTTCACCTACGCAGGCGACGAGATGGCCGCCCTAGCCGCCGGCGCATCCGGGCTGGTGCGCATCGGCAGCGTCATGGGCGCCATGCCTGTGCTACTGACCCAAGGCCTGGCGCGCTTTAAGTCGGGCAATTCGCGGGTGCGCATTTCGCTGCAGGTTGACACCAGCGACCTTTTGATGCCGGCCCTGCTGCGCGGCGATCTCGACGTGTTAATCGGGCGCCTGCCCGATCAATTTTATGACGAGGACCTAGAAATCGAGCAACTGGAGGGCGAGCCCATGAGTGTGGTGGCCCGGCCCGGCCACCCGCTGTTCGACATCGGCGAGATCACCCTGGCCGACCTAGTCGCGCAGACCTGGATCCTGCATCCGCTGGGCAGCCCGATGCGGCGCCGCGTCGAGCAGGCGCTGCAACATGCCAGCCTGGCGGCGCCCCCCGACATCGTCGAGACCTCGTCGATCCTGGCGACCACCTCGCTTCTCGAAGCCAGCGACATGATCTCGGTGGTGCCGCTGGACGTGGCGCAGCACTATGCCAACTATGGCATGGTCGCCATCGTTCCAGTGTCCCTGCCTATTTCCATGGCCAACCTGGGCATCATCACGCGCAAGAAAAAAGATCAGTCGCCCGCGGTCAAGGGCTTTCTGCACGCGCTGCGCGACAGCATGCTGGAACCGCAAATCGCCCGTTGATTAGCAGTCCAATCGGTGCAGGCGCCGTGCGTTGTCGTGAAACAGCTCGCGCTACTCGGACGCCGACAAATCCGCGACGATGCGCGCTGTCGGCGCCGATCCAATATTGACATGGCCGAAAACTTAACTGGCATTTCAAGTAGCCTGTAAAGAGCTTCTTGAGCGGTTGATTAGGCTCGGAAGGGCGCAGTGGGGCAACCTATCAGGTTCGAATTCTCCGACCCTACAAAAAAAGGGGGGCTGGAAACTTACGCTAAAAGTGGCTGTCTCAATATTTAGAAAGATGAACCGGACACCAAGTGCTTGATTTGCTTGCCCATCAAAAACTTAGGCGGTTTGCGATCTGGTATCTTCTGGCCCGCCAAAACTTAAGTTTCGAACTTGCTATGCAGCGATTCGATATGCCACGAGACTCTCAAAGTGCGGGGCTTCGCGCTTCTGGCTCGTGACTTCAGCGTAACCGCCATGCTTGAGTTTTTTTACGTAGCTGATAAGTCAGCAAACTATGCACGACTTTCACAGCGACTGACGTGGCAACAATCACGACAGCCATGGCTGCAGCGGCTGCTGTGGAACCCGCCTCATCCATTTGTACGATAGAGACCGCGGCCAATTTTGTATTCGAACCGTACAAAAAGATCACTGCTGAAACAGTCGTCATCGCATTCACGAAAAAATAAATACTGATATCGAAGATTGCTGGCAAACATACCGGGACCGTGACACGTTTGAACATGCGACCAAGAGATATCTTGAGTGACGCTGACACTGATTCAAACTCACTATCTAATTGCTTGAGCGCAGTGGTCGCAGTAATGTGGCTGACAGTATAGAAATGCGCGACAGAGTTCAGTACCAATATCGCCATCGTGCCGTAAATAAACCCAAGCGGGTTGCCAGGCGCATTAAAAAAGAATATGTATGACAAACCTAATACCAAACCTGGCACTGCCATAGAAAGCATGGCCATCAAGTGCGTTGCGTGGCGAATCAACACAAACCCACGTGTTTTTTCCAATACGAAAGCACCCGTAAATACGACCAACGTACCCACCACCGCTGTCCAAGCGGCCATACGTAAAGAGTTGAAATACGCATTCCAACCATCGCTATCAAAGTTTTCAAAGTGATAATTTGCCCAAGTCAAATTGAGCTTGTAAGGCCATCGTGTGACGAAGGAGGCCCAAACTGCCATACCTAAGATCAACAAAAAAGCGCCTGCAACGAGCGCACAAAAAATCAAAACCCCGACATCGCGTGGTGTGTGTTGGGAAGGAACTAACGGTACCGACCGACCACTCAATAAAGCGACCTGACGGTGCTGCACCCAGCGATCTGCGACGAAAGCGATAACGGCCGGCAAAAGCAGCACGAAACCTACAACAGCACCCATTGAAAAGTTTTGTTGACCAATCACCTGCTTAAAAATGTCGGTGGCCAACACATTGAACTGCCCGCCTATGACTTTGGGAATTCCGAAATCGGTAATAGCCAATGTAAACACTACAAAGCCTGCACTAATCAGACCATATTTACTGCCCGGCAAGGTCACCGTCATGAAGGTGCGAAAAGGCGAGGCACCGAGCACACGCGCTGCTTCGTAATGCCTTGCATCGGCCATGCTCAGCGCGACCACCAAGATCATTAAGGCGTGTGGAAAACAATAAAAGACCTGAGCAATCACGATACCCAGCGGTCCATAAATCGGCGTTCCAAAAAGCCAATCTTTTAAGAACCCTTGATTACCAAACAAATACACCAACGAGATCGCTGGTAATAAAGACGGTGCAAAAATTGGAATTAAGGCCAAGGCCTTAAAAACCACCTTTCCTGGCATCGCGCTACGTGTTAACGCGAAGGCATAGACGTAGGCTAAGGTGAGCGTGATGCCCGCGACCACCGTAGAGACCCACACACTATTCCACAAGGAGTCAGTTAAAGAGGGGGTCGCAAAGTAGGTGGCATAGTTGTTGAGTCCCACCCAGGTCCCATTTGCGTCTGCAAAACTCTTGCTCAGCAAAGTGCCTAAGGGTAAGACCAACGTGACTAACAGCCATAGACCGAGCAATAACGTGACCACACGCATCCAAGCGCTGTCGGAGTCAAGTTGTCGCCAATAGGTCAAGATCACGCCGCGCTAGCGTTCGGGCCGAAGACCTGCATGCGCTCGGCAGACAGGCCAACAAACACTTGACGGGAGCGTGTCAAACCCATGCGTGCCGCCTGTGCACTAGGCACATCGGCCAACAAACTTTGACCATTAATGGGAAGATGCACCCGAACCCGACAAAAGGCGCCTAAAAATTCAAGGTCTTGTACTTGTGCTGCGTAACAATTACTTGCCTGTAAATTAGAACGGTCTTGATCGTGCAACAAAATGTCCTCTGGCCTGAGCGCCAAGGTAAACATTTCTCCCAAAGACTGAGGTGAAGTGTGTTCGCAGCATAATTCGATCCCGTGCCAATCGAAACGTCCGGGCGAGAGCCACTGCACTTGCAAGGGATTTGTTTTACCGACGAAATCCGCAACAAAGGCACTGCGGGGTTGTTGGTAAATTTCTTGAGGTGTACCAACTTGTTCGATGCAGCCCTGATTAATCACCACGATGCGATCGGCCAGGCTCAATGCTTCTTCCTGATCGTGCGTGACCATGATGGTCGTCACCCCAAGGCGCTGGTGTAATTGTCGCAACTCGGTGCGTAGATGAGCGCGTACTCTCGCATCCAAGGCACTCAGTGGTTCATCGAGCAATAACAAACCGGGAGATGTTGCGAGGGCGCGCGCAAGCGCGACACGCTGCTGCATGCCTCCCGATAATTGCGCAGGATATTGGCTCGCTGAGGCTGATAAGCCGACCAAACTTAATAAGTCATCCACGCGCACTTGGCGCTTTTCACGCGACCATGCTTTACCTTGCAAGCCATAGCCAACGTTGTCGCGCACATTTAAATTGGGAAATAAAGCGTAAGACTGAAAGACGATGCCAAAATCACGCTGCGAAGGTGGCAAGACCGAGATGTCGCGTCCCATTTGAAAAATTGAACCGCTGTCTTGCTTCTCTAAGCCGGCAATGATGCGCAGCAACGTTGTCTTCCCGCAGCCTGAAGGTCCTAAAAAACAAACAAATTCTCCGGGGCTGATTTGAAGTGAGACATCACGCAGCGCCCAGAAATGACCAAAGCGCTTGTTGACTTTGTTCAAATCAAGGTATGGGACGGTCATCGCGCTCACATAAACACATTAAATAAAGAAAAGTGGCGCTTGTGCAGCGCCACTGAGATTTACACGGGATGGCGCAAGGCGCTACCCGATAGCGATAGATTTACTTCGCAACTGGCCTAGGTGCTGACTTCGCGTCGTAACGCTTGGTCCACTCGGCCAAAATACGGGCACGCTCTTCGCCCATTTTGACTAAATCAATCTTGACCATGGAGCTTTCAGCATTGGCAGGATAGTTTGGGGGTGCAGGGTTCAAACCTGGGTAACCCACAATGGCGTAGAACTTACCGTACAGCTCATAGGCTTCCTTCGTCACGGCAAAATCCGCCAATTTTTGTGCAGCCGCGAGATTTTTCGTGCCTTTGACAATGGCAGTCGCTTCCATATCCCAAGGGGAACCTTCCTTGGCGAGAATCACGTCAAGCGGTGCGCCGCCTGTTTTCTCTCTCGCGCCGCGCATGTCAGCACCAATACCGACCACACGCTCACCTTTAGCGGCTTGCACACAGGGTGCGGAGCCAGAGTGCGTATAGACCGCAACGTTTTGGTGGAGCTTGTCCATAAACTCCCAGCCACCTTTTTCACCCATCAGCTGCAACCAGGCGTAAACAGCCTGATAACCCGTGCCTGAGGAAGCTGGGTTAGGCATCACGATGGAGTCTTTGTAAATTGGCTTGGTCAAGTCAGCCCATGACTCAGGCTTTGGCATGGACTTTTTACCACCTTCAATGGTGTTGAAACACATGACAGCCAGCCACGCATCTAGGCCAGTCCAGGTGGTGGGGTTCTTGGCGCTGCGAAAAATGGGTTTAAGCTCACCAACACCCTTTGGGCTATAGGGCAACAACAAACCCATGGTGTCAAACAGCGCGACACTCGACGCACCCAAACCCCAAATCACGTCTGCGCGGGGGTTATCTTTTTCAGCCAAAATGCGGGCAGTGATGATGCCTGTCGAATCGCGCACCCATGCGATTTCGATATCAGGATTCGCTGCCTCAAAGGCTTTTTTGTAGGGGCCGAGTTGATCATTTTCCAGAGCGGAATAAACCGATAAAACAGTCTTTTGTGCAACAGCGGGCATCGCCAACAGTGCAACGAAAGCACCTGACAAAGCAGTTTTTAACAAATAGCTCAGCTTCATATCAATACTCCGCAAAATGTGACAATGTGGTCGTCAAAACAATTGATCAGATTGATGAAAAATCTGGTCATACTTTTGTTACATGTTATTTGCAGCGTATTGCATCTTGATGACATACGATCTTGCGTTGAGCGACCTCTCTACTGAAGTGTGATTTTGTTCGTATTGACCACTTCTCTCCACTGCTCAAGATCTGAGGCGATCGTCTTTCCAAAAGAAGCACCCGTTGACCGCTCCAGCTCAAGTCCACTTTCGCGTAACTGTGTTGTGATGCGCTCGGGTAATTGGGCTGTGGACGTTGGATGTGGCGCAGTATGCAAGCCATTGTTTTTGTAACGAAAGTTTTTTTGGTTAGTAGCCCTCCCGCAAACCAAAACCAAAAAACCTGAGATTTAAGCACTTCAGGCGGTTTGTGATGTTGTCCGAGTTGACCCGCGAGAAACCCACTCCAGGGCCTTTTTTTTGCCTCGACAATCACTCCCATACCCCTATCCCCATAGGAGAAATTTACTTTAACCTAGTTCACAAAGTCCGCTTCGTTCAGAGACAATGCATACCCGGGGATGTACATGAGGAATTGGCTAGCGGACTTCACTTGTCATGACTTGCTCTGGCTTTTTCGATCTGTGATTTGATAGCCTCTAAACCAGCATTCGCCCCCTTTTGCATGGGTGGAAATTCGATCGCTGTCTTGGCTAACTTTTCTACTTCTTGAAGTACAAACTGGAAACGCCAAATCTCGTTCCAGAACCAGTCGTAAAAAGCCAACGAACCATTGGCCCCGGCTGGCATCCCCATGCGCTCGAATGGGTCCAGACGCAAATTCGTAAGAATTGGCCAGTCGACTTTAACCGTTGCGCCTAACCAACCGTTTGGCTGATCAGTGAAGCGATACTTGTAATCGTCGATCCTGACTGCGGACAACGTGCTTTCGGTGAAATAAAAAATTTCACGACGTTTGGACGGTCCTTTCCCAGTGATTAATGCTGTTTGATCGTAACCGTCCAGATGAACTTTGAACGTCTTGTCGCCGATTTTTTTACTTTTCAGTAGTTCGCTTGTAATGTCTGCGTTACCTGCCGCGGTCGCAAACGTTGGAAACCAATCCATTCCAGAAATAATCGCGTTTTCAACTTTTCCCGCAGGAACCTTACCCGGCCATTTCAATAGTGCGGGAACACGGAAACCACCTTCCAGCGCCGAGCCCTTGCCACCCGCAAAGGGGGTATTACCCCCGTCCGGCCAAGTAAAGTTCATCGCTCCGTTATCCGTCGTAAATAAAACGATGGTGTTGTCATCAACACCCATGTCTTTAAGTTTTTGCATGACGAGACCCACATCGTCATCGAGTTGAGCCATACCGGCCTCTTGCTTAGACCAACCGTTCTCAGCATTGCGCATCGATTCATACTTTTCCGAGAGGTGCGTTATTTTGTGCATCCGCGTCGGATTCAGCCACAGAAAAAAAGGCTTGTCGTCTTTCTTTGCTTTCTCGATAAAACTCAAGGCTTTATCCCGAATCTCATCGTCTACTGTTTCCATTCCTTTTTTGGTTATAACTCACCCGCATCCTCTATTTTTTGCTTGCCGACTTTGCCCCAACGCGGCATGACAGTAGGATCATCCGTATTAGACGCCCAGCTGTGCAGCATATTGCGTGGGCCAATCGTGCTCTTTAAGCTCTGAGGGTAGTTTCGGTGCGAAGGATCTTCCATCGCATTCAAATGATAAAGGTATCCATAAAACTCGTCGAAACCATGGACGGTAGGCAGAAATTCGTTAAGATCGCCGAGGTGATTTTTGCCAAACTGGCCTGTGGCATAACCCATTGATTTAAGAACTTCGGCCAAGGTCGGTGCCTCAGCCGGGATGCCGATAGGTGATCCAGCCTGACCCACAGTCGTCAGGCCAGTGCGAATGGGGAGTTGACCAGTAATGAAATTGGCGCGGCCAGCCGTCGAACTCGCCTCGGCATAGTAGTCAGTGAAACGCATTCCCTCGCTTGCAAGTTTGTCAAGGTTAGGGGTTTTGCCGGCCATGACTCCTTGATGATAAGACCCAAGGTTAAACCAGCCAATATCATCGCCCATGATCACGACGATGTTGGGCTGTTTGGTTTGAGCCAGCGTCACCGTTGGTTGTAGGGCCAGAGCTCCGAAACCGATTGCACTGACCAGGGCGCACACCAAGCGTTTATTAAACTTCATCTCAATTCCTTGGTAGGTAATATTTGTTAGATAACTTGATAAAAAATAATACAAGCGCGTTAACGTGCACCGATCTTGACATTACCATGACCACTCTTTGTCAAATGTAATAGTTCTTGAGATCTTTCATCTAGTTTCGATTTGCGTCTGAGCGAGCTTGTCAGTTACGTTCATTTATGGCGATAGTCGCCAAATATTCAGACTTTCACAACTGTTTAAACCTTTGGTACAGGAATCAGGAAATGAACTGGCAAAAAGCGTTAGGCACGACCATCTTAGGCCTAGTGGCGCTGAGCGCGCAGGCTCAACCGTCGACCGGTTGGGTACAACTCGACAAGCGTCCAGAGCGCGTGTTTAAAGAGTCGTTTTCTGATGGCAGCACTACAACGGTCAAAACCACGGTAGATCTTTATTATCTGCCCAAAATTAAAAAAAATAATGATTTGGCGACAGTGTCGATCCTGAGCCACCCTGGCATGCCAGAGAATGGATCGGTTACTTTTGACATCGAATTTGATTGCAAAAAAAATACTTTTAAGATAGTTAAAGCGACTACTTTTGAGGCAAAAATGGCTCAGGGCAAAAGTCAGACAGACGACATGTTGAATAAAGAGCCTGCGGCGTCAGCAACGGATTTGCTGTTTTTTCAAAGCGCCCAAAACGACTCGGCCCGCATGACGTATGCGTTCACCACCGCACGGTTTGGTTCGCTTAAAGATGTAGCCTGCGACGGTAAAACGCCTGCCGACTATAAAAATGCAGTTGATGCGGTCGAAGCCCAAGAAAATGCGTTGGCCGAGGCTGCGGCGGCTGAGCAGCGTAAATTAACTTTATGTGGCGATGGTGCAACCTGTAAAAGCCTGAATCGTCTGGCGACGACATCACCGCTCGCTGACGCCAAGTGGCTCAAAATCGAGAGCACCCCAGAGCGAGGCGACCTCTTTTATGACGCGAACATCGTAACGGCGAAAGATGTAGAGATCCAAGTTCAGAAAGCGTTCTTCTCGTTTGACGAGATATCCAAGAAAACTTCTATTGGCATGAGTCGTTTGCTGATTAATTTACCGCCCACAGCCGCGGCTACGTCGGGCAAGCTTTTAGTGCAAGACAGCGACGACACCGATCCCTTTAATCCAAAAAAACTTGAGCCGCCACTTGTCGCAAAGTCTCTGGTCTTGAATGTA
>Ga0136644_10003022_pt1 | contig 12645 bp, 9 predicted proteins | sample C_130820_EF_Meta_FD_94780 | JGI IMG/M metagenome (GOLD analysis project Ga0136644, IMG submission 94780) | Freshwater microbial communities from Lake Croche, Canada to study carbon cycling - C_130820_EF_MetaG (v2) (version 2) | ecosystem: Environmental > Aquatic > Freshwater > Lake | place: Lake... | reverse complement strand
CTGGGCTGGCGCCGCTTGCTTGACCGCTTCAAGGACAAGCTCACACCCGAACAATTCCTGTTCCATGCGCTTCGAACCTCTTATCAGTGACTCCATACACGGTTAAAGTGAACTCAGCCCGTTTGGCTGGCAGTTCACACAGAAATCCAGACCAGTAGTCGGATCCGTGCGGATTATGATTTTTTGTCCGATGATCTACCAGAGCGATATAAAACCGTCAGAATCCTTAATTCTGACCAACAAATCTCATATCAACTGTATTTAATCAGTACGGTTTAAATGGGGGTTTTGAGCAGAACACCGTCTCAACACTTCGATCACCCCGTCGAGGGCTGGCTGTCTTCAAGATTGGGGAAAGCTTTGATCGAAAAAAACAATCAAATCAACTGCTTGCAAACAGGTATTTGAAGAATTGACATATTGAAAAAGTCACTGGCGGAGAGACAGGGATTTGAACCCTGGATGCGGTATAACCGCATACCGGATTTCGAGTCCGGCGCATTCGACCACTCTGCCATCTCTCCTGTGCGCGAATCCCCCCATTCTAACAGGGCCAGCCAACTGCTTATGAATCCTCACGAACCGCAGGTCGAGCCGGTGCCGGGCTACACCGAGCAGCAATTGCACTGGATAGATGCGCAGTTAATCAGTACCCTGATACATAGCGATCGGCAGGGTCATCGGGTGGTTTTTGTTGTCATTACCACCTTGGTGTGCATGTTGTACCCGGTGGCGGACGCGTGGCCGCTGGGCCTGTGGGCAGTGTGCGCCGTGTTGATGGCGCTGCTGCGCGAATACCTGATTCGGCACGCACCCCAAGGGGCGCAGACGCCGCAGGCCTACCACGCCTATATGCGCCGCTACGGCTGGACTTGGCCTGCCAGTGTGTTGATCGTGAGTTCGGTGGCCTGGCTGAGTTTGCATGCGTCCCTGGTTGCGCAATTGGGTCTGTGCTGGATCATGCTGGCTGGTTTGAGTGGTTATGCCACCACCAGCTTTTCTGCGCACCGACCCACGATGTACGCCTGTGCAAGCACGTCGGCCTTGGTGTCCATCAGCGCCATGGCCTATTGGTCTTACACCGGTGGGCTGGCAATGAACTATGGCTTGATTCTGGTGGCGCTGATGTATTGGCAATTTTCCCTTTTTAACGGCAGGCGTTTGCACCAGCGCTTGCGCGCCACGCATGAGCTGCAGTTGCGCAACCAGATGCTGATTGAGTCCTTGACCCAACAGTCTGAAAGAGCGGCGCGCGCAATGGAACTGAAGAACCGGTTTTTAACCGGTGCTGCGCACGACATCCGCCAGCCCGTGCATGCGCTGCGCTTGTACGCCGATATGCTGGCCGACGACCCGCAGCTGGGAGCCGATATTGCGCCCAAAATCGTCGAGTCCACGCGCGCGGTCAACACCCTTTTTGATTCCTTGCTGGACTTTGCGCGCCTGGAATCGGGAAATCTTGAAGTGCGCGTGGAGGCTGTGAGCGTCAAGGGCTTGCTGCGCGAGCTGGAGTTGCAATACCGACCGCTGGCGCAGGCTAAAGGCTTGCAATTGCGCTTGCGCTGTATGGACGCACAAGTGCAGTCCGATCCGGTGTTGCTGCGCCGTATCTTGGGTAATTTGCTGGACAACGCCATCAAGTACACCGCCAGCGGCGGCGTGGTGTTGGCGGCGCGTCGGCGCGCCAACGCGCTGGCCTTAGAGGTGCGCGACACCGGGCAGGGCATTGCGCAGGAACACCAGGACAAGATTTTTCAGGAGTTTTACAAAGTGCCGCTACACGGCGGGACGACCGATGGTTTTGGTCTGGGTTTGGCCATTGTGGCGCGCCTTAGCACCCTGCTCGGTTACCCGCTGCACCTGGTATCGCGTACCGGCAAGGGCGCACGCTTTTGGCTGTCCGTGCGGGACTACACCCGCTCGGGCCTACCGGTGCCGCAGCCCAACTGAAGTTGGCAATCGCACTGGCACGTTTAAACCTAGAAACCGCAGTTGACCGCTTCATGGCACTCAAAAATCTTATGCATAAACACGGCGATAACCCCCTGTATCTATTCACCTGGTGGGTGAGGTCGCTACGTGCCCGACAAGCAACGCCCTGGGATGCCCTGGCGGTGTTGCTCCTCCTTGCAGGCTGATGCCGACCTGCCACCAAGGACGTGCGGCGATTGGCTACGCTGGCTGCTTAGCGTACCGGCGTTCAGGAGGAAAACAGCTTGAGCTTGCGTGCGGCGTGAATGGCCTGTGTGCGGCTACTGACGTCTAGCCGTTTGAATAGCCGCCACAAGTGCACCTTGACGGTGTGTTCGCTGATGCTCAACTGCGCGGCGATTTCTCGGTTGCTCAAACCTTGTTCGATCAGGTGCAGCAACTGCAATTGGCGCCGCGACAGCTTGGCCTCTTGCGGGGCCACGTCTTCCGGCAGACGATCAAAACCGCTGTCTGGCGTGAGCAAGGTGTGCAAAGCAGTCAGAATTTCATGCGCCCCCGCTGATTTCTGCACAAAGACATCGGCGCCCGCCTGTAGGCATAGCTCTTCTACGTCACGTTCGAGCGAAGCCGAAATAACAGCCAGCGCTGTGGCAGGGAATCGCGTGCGCAGCATTTGCACGCCTTGTACGCCTTCGCAATCGGGCAGTCTCAAGTCCAGGCAAATCAACTGGGGGTCACCATGCAGTTGCACCGCATGGCTCATGGCTTTTAAGCGGTCCAGTTCCACCACCTCAGCGCCGGGCCACTGCCGACGCAGCAACAACGCGATGGCCTCGCGCATCAGCGGGTGGTCGTCGATGACGTATAAGACCATGGCCGGTTTGCCTAAAAGATTGAGTAAGTCAGACCCATGGCTTCGCGCACCTCGGCCATGGTTTCCTGTGCCACTTTGCGCGCCTTTTGGGTGCCCGCATCGATGATGTCGCGCACCACTTGGGGATGGCTCAGATAGGGCTGGGCGCGCTCCAGCATGGGTTGCTGCTCGCGCAAGATGGCATCTATCACCGGCTGCTTGCATTCCAAGCAACCAATGCCAGCCTGAATACAGCCGGTTTGCACCCACTGCTGGGTAGCGGTATCCGAATACACCTTGTGAAACTGCCACACCGGGCAGCGCGCGGGGTCGCCCGCATCGCTGCGCTTCACGCGCGCCGGGTCGGTCGGCATGCGCCTGATTTTTTGCTCGATGCTGGCGCGGTCTTCGCGAATGGCAATCGTGTTGTGGTAGCTCTTACTCATCTTCGCGCCGTCCAGCCCGGGCAGCTTGCTGGCCTCGGTGAGCAGTACCTGGGGCTCGACCAATATGGCTTTGCCCGTGCCCTTGACCCAACTGCTGAGGCGCTCGCGGTCGGACGCACTGAGGGCGCCACAACCATCGATCAAGGTTTGCGCCACGGCCAGCGCTTCGGCGGCGCCGGTTTCCTGGTAGCGCTTGCGTGCCGCGTCTAGCGCTTTGCCGTCCGCTTTGGAGAGCCTACGCCGTGTGGTCTCCAGCCGGGCCTCAAAGTCGGCCTCGCGCCCGTACAAGTGGTTAAAGCGGCGTGCGGCCTCGCGCGTCAGCTCCACATGGCTGGCTTGGTCTTCGCCCACTGGCACGTAATGCGCCTTGTAGATCAGGATGTCGGCCGCCTGTAGCAGGGGGTAGCCCAAAAAACCGTAGGTGGACAAGTCTTTATCTTTTAGCTTTTCCTGCTGGTCTTTGTAGGTGGGCACGCGCTCCAACCAACCCAGCGGCGTGCCCATGGCCAGCAGGGTGAACAGTTCTGCATGCTCGGGCAGGCGGCTTTGCAAAAACAAGGTGCATTGCTGCGGATCGACCCCGGTGGCCAACCAGTCGATCACCATTTCGTGGACGTTTTTTCCTATGACTTCGCGGCTCTCGTAATGCGTGGTCAGCGCATGCCAGTCGGCGACAAAAAAGAAGCAGTTCATCTGCGCTTGCAACCGCACCCAGTTCTTGAGTGCGCCGTGGTAGTGGCCCAGGTGCAGCGCGCCTGTGGGGCGCATGCCGCTTAACACGCGTTCTATGCTTTTCATACTCGAATCAGCTCACTCAAGGGCAACAGCAGCCACTGCAACAAGCCATAAGTCAAGCCCATTAGCGGCTGCATCCACAAGGCATTGACCACGCCCGCGACCACCAGTGCCATCACAATGAAAAAGCCCCAGGGCTCCAAGCGCGACAGCCACAGCGCCTGGCGCATCGGCAGCAGGCCCACCACAATGCGCCCCCCGTCCAGTGGTGGCAGCGGAAACAGGTTGAAAACGAACATCACCACATTCACCGATACCCCCGCCTTGCACATCGCCCGAAAAAAGCGCTCCTGCACCCCAGCGGCCAGTAGCAAGTAGGCCAGCACCCCCCACACCCAGGCTTGTACCAAGTTGGCCAACGGGCCCGCCAGCGCGACCCACACCATGCTTCGCTTGGGATTGCGCAAGTTGCCAAAGCGTACCGGCACCGGCTTGGCATAGCCAAACAGAAAGGCCCCCGAGGTGGCGAAGTACAGCAGCAGCGGCATCAGCAGCGTGCCCACCGGGTCGATATGCGCAATCGGGTTGAGCGTGACTCGCCCGAGCAGATAGGCGGTGCTGTCGCCCAGGCGGCGCGCCGCGTAGCCGTGCGCGGCCTCGTGCACGGTGATGGCAAACAACACCGGTAAGGCGTAAATCGAAATGGTTTGTATGAGTTGGGCGAGGTCCACGGGGCGCGATTGTCTCAGGTTAGGTATGGTGTTTAAAACGCCGGCACGGTGCGACTTTTGAACACCGTTCCCAGTCCTGGCCGCTCACAGGCCCAGAGCGGCAATACTGCCCTGGCCCTGGCGCAGCAATTGCGGCTCGCTGCCGCTCAGGTCGATTACCGTGGTGGGCGCAAGCGCGCAGGCGCCCGCGTCAATCACAGCGTCCACCTGGTGTTGCAGGCGCTCGCGTATGGCCTGGGCGTCGTTTAGGGCTTGGTCGCTGCCGGGCAAGATCAGGGTGGTGGCCAGCAGTGGCGCCCCATGCAGGGCCAGCAGCTCTTGCAGCACGTGGTGGGCGGGCACGCGCAATCCGATGGTCTTGCGCTGTGGGTGGCTCAGGCGGCGCGGTACCTCGCGCGTGGCTTCCAAGATAAAGGTGTAGGGCCCCGGTGTGCCCAGCTTGAGCAAGCGAAACTGCAGGTTGTCCACGCGCGCATAGTGCGACAACTCCCGCAAGTCCCGACACAGCAGGGTGAGGTGGTGCTTGTCGTCCACACCGCGAATGCGGCGCAGCCTGTCGCTGGCCGGCTTGTCGTCTAAGTGGCAGGCCAAGGCATAGCTGGAGTCGGTGGGAACGGCCACCACGCCACCGCGTTGCAGCACGTGCACGGCCTGCTTGAGCAGGCGCGCTTGCGGGTTGTCGGGATGCACGTCGAAATACTGCGCCACGGTCGTCTCAGGTTGGGGTTGCGTCGCACAAGCAGCGCGCCATGGCGTTCAAGACGCAAGCGGCTGCATGCTGATTTTGCGCTCGCGCGCCGTCAGCCACGCGCCGCCCGCGCCACAGCTTGCAATCAGCGCCATGCCCAGCACCGACACGCGATCCGGCAGGTGCGCAAACACCAGCCAGCCGCACACCATGGCAAAAGCGATCTGGGCGTACAGGTAGGGCGTCAGCGTGGCGGCTGGCGCGCGCGCATAGGCCAATATCAGCAGCATGTGACCGAGTGAAGCCATGGCACCCATCAGTAACAGCAAAACCCAGAGGTAGCCGTGGGCAACCGGCGCCCATACCCAGGGCAGTGCCAGCGATGCGACCAGGGTGCCTACCCAGCCGGTGTAGAACTGCATGGTGGCCGGGCTTTCGGTGCGCACCAGGCGGCTGGTCAGCACCTGAAAGCAGGCATTTGACGCCACCAAGCCCAGCGGCAACAGCGCCGACCAGCCGTAGCCCTGGCCACTGGGCCGGATGATGAGGAGCGTGCCGCCAAAGCCACCCAGCACCAACAGCCAGCGCCAAAGGGATACCGTCTCCTTCAGCCACACGGCGGCCAGCACGGTAATGACCAGCGGCGTCATCATCACGATGGCGGTGAACTCGCCCACCGGCATCACTTGCAGACTAAAAAATGCAAATAGACTGGAGCACAGCAGCAACAGCCCGCGCGCCAACTGAAACCGGGGGTGCTCGGTGCGCAACAGGCTGCGGCCATGACGCGGCCACATGACCAGCGTGGTGGACATGGCCTGGAAGGCATAGCGAAACCACAGCGCCATCAGCACCGGCACGCTCAAGGACACATACTTTGCGCTGGTGTCTAGCACCGCGAAGCAGGCGCAGGCGGTGAGGGCAAAGCCCAGGCCAGCCCACAGACTCAGCGTGCCACCCGGCTGCCCTGGCGTGGCCAAGCGACTCACTGGACGCGCGCCGCCAACAACTCCCACACCGGTTGCAGGTCACCCGGCAGGTCGGGCAGTTGCCCTAAATCGGTATGGCTCTCTTGCGGGCTGTGAAAATCGCTGCCGCGTGAGGCGGCCAAGCCAAACTCACGCGCTGTATCGGCATAGCGCAGCGCCTCGGCGGCGCTGTGGCTGCCGGTAACCACCTCGACTGCTTGCCCACCCCAGGCCTTGAATTCGCTGAACAAGGCGAACTCTTCATTCGGCGTGAGTTTGTAGCGCGCGGGGTGCGCGATGATGGCCGCGCCGCCCGCGTCACGAATCCAAGTCACGGCGTCACTCAGGCGCGCCCAGGCGTGCGGCACATAACCGGGCCTGCCCTCGGTCAGGTATTTGCGAAACACCTCGGCGGTATCGCTGCAATGCCCGGCCTCGACCAGAAAGCGCGCAAAGTGGGTGCGCGATACCAGCGCCGGGTTGCCCACGAAGCCGAGCGCGCCTTCATAAGCACCCTGAATGCCTACCTGCGCCAATTGCGCGGCCATCTCGCGTGCCCGCGCATCGCGCCCGCTGCGGGTGCGCGCCAGGCCCTGCTGCAAGGGGGTGTTTTGCGCGTCAAAACCCAAACCGACAATGTGCACCGTGTGGCCAGCAAACGTGACTGAAATTTCTGTACCGGTGAGGTAGCGCATGCCTTGTGCCTGCGCCGCTGCGCTCGCCCGCTGCTGCCCGGCCAGCTCGTCATGGTCAGTCAGCGCCCACAGCGCCACACCATTGGCCTTGGCGCGCTGCGCCAACTCCTCGGGCGTGAGGGTGCCGTCAGACACCACGGAGTGGCAATGCAGATCGGCGTTGAGTGAAGTGGGCACAAACGGATTTTAGGCGCCTGCCGCGCGCTCGGGGTCGGCCTGGGTTGCAGCCCCCTCGCGGCTTGGACGGCGCTATGCGTGGCCCAACACCTTGCCCGGATTCATTAGCCCCAGGGGGTCGAAGGCGTTTTTGAGTTTGCGCATCAGCGCCCGCTCCACCGGCGATTTGTAGCGCGCTGCCTCGTCGCGGCGCAGCACGCCCAGGCCGTGTTCGGCAGATACCGAGCCGTTAAAGCGCGCCACGGCGTCGTGGGTGATGCGGTTGATGCCGTCTTGCTGCGCCAGAAAGGCTGCATCTGCCTGCGCGCCTTGCAGCCCCGGCGCGGGCGACACGTTGTAGTGCAAGTTGCCGTCGCCCAAGTGGCCAAACACCACCATGCGCGTAGCCGGGTAGGCGCGTGCAATCTCGGCATCGGTGGCGGCAATAAATTCAGCCATGCGCGAGATGGGCACCGAAATATCGTGCTTGATGTTCTTGCCCTCCGCCGCCTGCGCCTCGGAAATGTTCTCGCGCAGCGCCCACAACGCGCGCGCCTGCGCCAGGTTGCTGGCCATGGCGGCATCGCTCACCCAGCCCTGCTCCAGGGCCGTGCCTAACAGGTCTTGCAGGGTCTGCTGGGCATGGGCGTCGCTGTGCCCATCCGATAGCTCCAGCAGCGCGTACCAGGGCGCGTGCGTGTCCAGTGGGTGGCGGCAGGCGCTGAAATGCCGCAGCACCAGCCCCAGGCAGGTGTTGGAGAGCAGCTCAAAAGCCGTTAAAGCCGCGCCCGCGCGCTGTTGTGCCAAGGCCAGCAGCCGCAGCGCGGCGGCGGGGGAGGGCAGGGCCACAAAGGCGCAGGCGCGTGCCGCAGGCTGTGGGTAGAGCTTGAGCACGGCCGCCGTAATCACGCCCAGCGTGCCCTCGGCGCCTATGAACAGGTCGCGCAGGTCGTAGCCGGTGTTGTCTTTGCGCAGGCCGCGCAAGCCGTCCCACAACTCGCCCTCGGCGGTGACCACCTCCAAGCCCAGGCACAGCTCGCGTGCATTGCCGTAGCGCAGTACCTGCACCCCACCGGCATTGGTCGAGAGGTTGCCGCCTATGGTGCAAGAGCCTTGCGCAGCCAGGCTCAAAGGGAACAACCGCTGTGCCTGTGCGGCTGCGGTTTGTACCTGCTCCAGCAGGCAACCGGCCTCGGCGGTGAGCGTGTTGTTTAGCGGGTCGATGGCGCGGATGCGGTTTAGCCGCGTGAGCGACAGCAGCAGCGCGCGCCCGGTGTCATCGGGCACCGAGCCGCCGCTCATGCCGGTATTGCCGCCTTGCGGCACCACTGGCACCCGGTGCTGCACGCACCAGCGCAGCACAGCCGCCACATCGGCCGCCGTATCGGGCTGCACCACGGCCAGCGCGCGCCCCTGCCAGCGTTTGCGCCAGTCGATGAGAAACGGCGCCATCTCGCTGGCCGAGTCGATCAGGCGGCCCTGAAAAGCGGCGCGTAGGGTGCTAAGGGCAGGGCTTAGGTCGGGCATGGTGCAGGGCTGGTGTGATGGGTGGCGCTAGGTCGGGACGGCACAATAAACACGATCATAGGTGTGGAGGCCTGCGCGCGTGTTTCAAAAAATTCTCATCGCCAACCGGGGCGAAATTGCTTTACGGCTGGTGCGTGCCGCGCTGGACAGTGGCGCACAAGCGGTGGCGGTGTACGCCGACGACGACGCCCAGGCCGCGCATGTGCACACGGCCAGTCAGGCTCGGGCTTTAGCTGGCAGCGGGGCGGCAGCCTACCTGGACAGCGCGCGCCTGCTGGCGATTGCGGCCGAAACCGGTTGCGATGCGGTGCATCCCGGCTATGGTTTTTTAAGCGAGCGCGCTGACTTTGCGCAAGCCTGTGCCGACGCGGGTTTGTGCTTTATCGGCCCGACACCCGCGCAGTTGCACTGCTTTGGCGACAAGGCCGCCGCACGCGCACTGGCGCAGCAGCAGCAGGTGCCGGTGCTGCCGGGCAGCGCGGGCGCGGTGACGCTGGAGCAGGCGCAGGCCTTTATGCAAGCGCAGCAGCCGCACGGCATGCTTATTAAGGCCGTGGGCGGCGGCGGGGGCCGTGGCATGCGGGTGGTGAGCGACGCCACGCAACTGGCCTTTGCCTACTCGCGCTGCGTGTCTGAGGCGCGCGCTGCGTTCGGCGTTGAAGGGGTTTATGTGGAGCGCTTGATGGCGCGGGCGCGCCACATCGAAATTCAGGTACTGGGCGATGGCCAACAGGTCATCAGCCTGGGCGAGCGCGAATGCAGTGTGCAGCGGCGTTTTCAAAAACTGGTGGAAATCGCACCCAGCCCCTCGCTGCCCGAGGCGCTGCGCGCCCAGCTCACCCAGGCTGCTTTGCGCATGGCGCAGGCGGTGGCTTACCGCAGCTTGGGCACGTTTGAGTTTTTGTGGGACATGGCCAGCGGCGACTGGGTGTTTATCGAAGCCAATGCGCGCTTGCAGGTGGAGCACACCGTTACCGAAGCCGTTACCGGGCTGGATCTGGTGCAGCTCCAGATCGCTCTGGCGCAGGGTAAAACCTTGGCCGAGCTGGGCTTGGCGCCCGGGCAGGAGCCGCGTAGCCAGGGTTATGCGATTCAGTGGCGCATCAACGCCGAGCGCTTGCAAGACGATGGCCAGGCGCTGCCCGGCAGCGGTACGCTGCGCCGCTTTGAACTGCCCGGTGGCCCCGGCATCCGCGTCGATACCCATGGCTACAGCGGAGCCCAGGTGTCGCCGCACTACGACTCCTTGCTCGCCAAGCTGGTGGTGTATTCGCCCAGCCCGCTATTTGCCGATGCCTGCCGCCGCGCACGTCGCGCGTTGGCGGAATGCCAGATCGACGGGGTGGCCACCAACCTGCCCGTGTTGCAGGCGCTGGCCCACCACGCCGCTTTCGAGTCGCAGCAACTCCACACCCGCTTTGTCGAGGAGCACTTAAGCGAGCTGCTGCAAGCGGCGGGCCACAATGCGGCCACGCGCGATGCGCTGGCGCTTTCCCCTACGCCAGCCTCTGAAGACGCCAGCCTGGCCCCGCCGCCGCCCGGCGGGTCTGCCCCTGCCGCCGTGCCACCTGACGCCGTGCCGCCCGGCCCCGACGCACCACTGGTGCCAGGCCAATGGGCAGTGCAAGCGCCCATGCCCGCACGCCTGCTACGCCTGTGTGTGCAAGCGGGTGACGCGGTGCCTGCGGGGGCTGAACTGGCGATTCTGGAAGCGATGAAGATGGAGCATCTGCTGTTGGCGGCTCATGCGGGCCGCGTGCTGCGCGTGGCGGTGCAGCCCGGGCAAGTGCTGGCCGAACAGCAAACCCTGCTGCTGCTGGAGCCGCTGGATGGGGCGCTGGCGCCCGCCGTGCCGCTTGCCGCGACTGACCTGGATACGCCGCGCCCCGACCTGCAAAAAGTCATAGACCGGCACGCATACACGCAAGACCAGCAGCGCGCTGCCGCCGTGGCTAAGCGCCATGCGCAAGGCGGACGCACGGCGCGCGAAAACATCGCCCACCTGTGCGATGAAGGCAGCTTCATCGAATATGGCGCGCTTGCCATTGCCGCCCAAACGCGGCGGCGCAGCCTGCAAGACCTGATAGAAAACACGCCCGCCGACGGCATGGTCACCGGCATTGGCACCGTTAACGCCGCCCAGTTCGGCGCCGAGCGCGCGCGCTGCATCGTGATGGCCTACGACTACACGGTGCTGGCTGGCACGCAAGGCCACCGCAACCACCAAAAGACCGACCGCATGCTGGGCTTGGCGCACCGCCTGCGCCTGCCGGTGGTGTTGTTTGCCGAGGGCGGCGGTGGCCGCCCGGGCGATGTGGACAAGCACATCGTCGCGGGCTTGAACAACCACACCTTCAGCCAGTTCGCGGCTTTATCGGGCCAAGTGCCCGTCGTGGGTATTGCGCACGGGCGCTGCTTTGCCGGCAACGCCGCGCTATTAGGCTGCTGCGAACTCATCATTGCCACCCACGCCAGCAATATCGGCATGGGTGGCCCAGCCATGGTGGAGGGCGGTGGCTTGGGCGCTTGCACGCCCGAGCAAATTGGCCCCAGCGCAGTGCAGGCGCGCAACGGCGTGATCGACGTGCTGGTGGCCGACGAAGCCGAGGCCGTGGCCGTGGCCCAACAGTACCTGTCGTACTTTCAGGGGCCGCTGACGCCATGGTCTTGCGCCGACCAGCGCCTACTGCGCCAAGCCATACCGCCGAACCGCTTGCGCGCTTATGACGTGCGCGAAGTGATGCGGCTGCTGGTCGATACCGGCTCGCTGCTGGAGCTGCGCGCAGGCTACGGTCAGGGCATCGTCACTGCGCTGGCGCGTCTGGAGGGCCGCGCCGTGGGCCTGATCGCCAACAACCCACAGCACCTGGGCGGAGCCATAGACGGTGACGCCGCCGACAAATGCGCCCGCTTCATGCAACTGTGCGAAGCCCACGGCCTGCCCATGGTCTCGTTGACCGACACCCCCGGCTTCATGGTCGGCCCGGCCATCGAGGCGCAAGCCCAGGTGCGCCATGTGTGCCGCCTGTTCGTCGGTGCGGCGCGCCTGACCGTGCCTTTTTTTGCCATCGTGCTGCGCAAAGGCTACGGCCTGGGCGCGCAAGCCATGACCGCAGGCGGCTTTGATGCGCCGGTATTCACCGTCTCCTGGCCTACTGGCGAGTTCGGCGCCATGGGCCTGGAAGGCGCCGTCATGCTGGGCTACCGCAAAGAGTTGCAAGCCCTGCCCGAAGGCCCCGAGCGCCAGCGCCTGTTCGAGCAACTGGTGGCGCAGCAGTACGCCAACGGCGAGGCTATTTCGATGGCGCAAGACCTGGAAATCGACGCCGTCATCGACCCCCAGCAGACACGCGACTGGCTGCGCCGTGGCCTAGACAGCGCGCACCGCCCGCCCCAGCCCCCGGGGCGCCGGTTTGTGGATACCTGGTGAGTACGGGCAGAGGGGGTGTGCCAAGGCGCGATCCAGCCCTGGGCTGCTAGGTACCCGCCCTAGGCGCGCAAATAGGCTTGTTAAGGCTCAAGCCAGCAGGCGCCTCACGCCGTCGCACGGCTTTCAAAAGCTCGGGGACTGGTTGCGCTTAATCGAGCGCCTCAGGTGTAAGCGCGCTGCGCGCAGCGCGTGCGCTGTCGCACCGACAGACGGTGGTGCTGCCCGCATGATGGCTTGTGAACAATCCAGTCAGAAAAGCCACAAATGCCATAAACGACCCGCTCGGTTGCGGCCCGGGTGCGCCGGGGCTGCGAGGTGCGCCCGATGGTGGGCCTCTGGCTCCATCCATCGCTGTCGGCTTGTTCGCCTACGGGGCGGGGGGGTGGCTTGCTGGTGCGCCAACCACACCGCCAGACTCGGTGGCAAGATGAATCGCGTGCCCGGCGCACGCGCTCGGCGGCGCCTACATGCCCGCCACAGGCTG
>Ga0136644_10003021_pt1 | contig 12646 bp, 12 predicted proteins | sample C_130820_EF_Meta_FD_94780 | JGI IMG/M metagenome (GOLD analysis project Ga0136644, IMG submission 94780) | Freshwater microbial communities from Lake Croche, Canada to study carbon cycling - C_130820_EF_MetaG (v2) (version 2) | ecosystem: Environmental > Aquatic > Freshwater > Lake | place... | reverse complement strand
GAAGTGCAAGGATACTTATTTGCATTGTATGACAGGGCAACGTTACCGTTTCACGCATTGCGAGATTCACCCGAGCACAATTTTCGGGGTGGTGGCGTCGTGTGTTCCTTACCCGGATCATAATCAGGCTCCTCGTAACACATACCAATGCGCTATGGGTAAGCAAGCCATGGGTGTATACGCGACAAACTATGACCAACGCATGGACAAGACCGCCTATATCCTGAATTATCCGAGCCGCCCGCTCGTGGAAACCCGTATCATGAACATCATCCGTCTCAACCAAATTCCGTCGGGTTGTCAGATTCATGTCGCCATCATGACCCACACCGGTTACAACCAGGAAGACAGTGTCCTCATCAACAAAGGTTCGATCGACCGCGGGCTCTTCATGGCCACGATCTACCACACCGAAAAGGACGAAGATAAAAACATCATTCGCGACGAGATCATCCGATGTAAGCCGGACCCGACCAAGACCAAGGGGATCAAGTTTGGCAATTACGATAAGTTGAATAGCCAGGGGTTCATTCCTGAGAACTCGTTGGTCGAAAACCGCGACGTGATCATTGCCAAGACCATCCCTATCAAGGAGAACCGGAACGATCCGACCAAGACCGTTAAGTATGAGGACCAAAGTAAGACGTTTCGCACCACCGAAGAGACGTACATTGATAAGAACTTTACGGGGCGGAACGGGGACGGCTATAATTTTGCCAAAGTCCGGGTGCGGACGCTACGGAAGCCGGTTTTGGGCGACAAATTTAGCTCGCGTCATGGTAAGTCTATTATTGCTATTTGTTGATTGTATAATTTTACGTTTAATTACTCACATTCTCTTTGTTTGCATTTACAGGTCAGAAAGGTACTGTCGGTAACATCATCCCGGAGTGTGACATGCCCTTTACCAAGGACGGGCTCCGCCCCGACATCATTATTAATCCGCACGCTATCCCTTCCCGCATGACGATTGGGCAGTTGAAAGAGACGCTGCTTGGTAAAGTGTTGTTGGAGCTCGGGATGTTCGGTGACGGGACCAGTTTCGGTAACCTCGATGTCAAGACGATTTCGAAAGAGCTACAAAAGTTAGGTTACGAGAGCTACGGGAACGAGCTCATGTACAACGGTCTCACTGGCGAACAACTGGAAACGAATATTTATATTGGACCGGTGTTTTACCAACGGTTGAAGCACATGGTCAATGACAAGCAGCATAGCCGGTCAATCGGCCCGATGGTGAACCTTACCCGCCAGCCGGCCGAAGGTCGGAGTCGTGACGGTGGTTTCCGTATTGGTGAGATGGAACGTGACGTCATGTTGGCCCATGGTATGTCGCGGTTTTGTAAGGAGCGGATGTTCGATGTTTCTGACAAGTATTCCGTGCATGTGTGTAAGAAGTGCGGTATGGTCGCCTCCTACAACGACGGTAATAAAAATAAAATGTATGCTAGCGCGGACTTCTCTATCCATATGTGTCGGACGTGCGATAACAAGACCGATTTCGCCCTGGTCAACATGCCTTACGCTTACAAGTTGTTGGCGCAGGAGCTCCAGACGATTAATGTTGTGCCGCGGATCCTCACCTAGGGGGAACCTACGGTTCCCCCTAACCCCTTCCCTTTAATTGTCTGCATTTATTGTTCGATCTTGATTGTGTGCTTAGTTTGTAAATTATTTTAACTCTTAGCTAAGATAATTTTTTTGTGGTATTTTTATGTTTAATATTTATCGTTATTACGCGGTTCATCTATTGACCGTGTTATTTTGGATTTGCTGGACCATTTCGATCATCTGTGTAATAAGCATCCTTTTCTCAGAATCCCAGGGCGCCGGTAGGCGCCCCAAAAGGGAGGGGTCGCAGGGGAACCGTAGGTTCCCTGCCGTTGAAATTGGGTTGTTTGGTTTTGCCGATCTTATACACCGGTTCTTTGTTACTTATCGCTCTGAACGTTTGGATCAAATAAATTGTCGGGATCTCCATCTATACACTATACCGAGAAAATATTTTCTCGGAGTTTTTCCTAAATATTTCTACGTTAAATATTTAGGATGGAGGGTCGGGGGGTCAGGATTCACTTTCTGCCGAACTGTAACATAATCGCCTCCCTGTCCAGTGCGACTTCCTTCGCGATATTCCGCACTACCTTCTCACGGGTCTTGGGGTCGCCCAGGAGGGTCTGTAGGTAAATCTTGTCCCTCAGCAGGTTCTTTTCGTGATTGTTCACCATGGCGTCGGGGTTGTCCAAGCACCATTGATGCAAGCAGACGACATTCCGGTATTCCACCTTCTCAATGATGCTATTAAGCCGGGAATGCCCATTGTCGTCCTTGGTCCATACATTGTTCTCTTTAAGGAAAATGGTTTCACGCTTCGCGTCGGTGCAATGGATCGGTCGTTTGGTGATGTCGAGGGCCCGGAGGCGCTTGATAAATATATCTGAAATACCACTCACGAACCCCACGTCGCCCATCACCAGTAGTTCATCGAAGGTAGGACGGATGGTGTCCAAGAATTCGTCGAGGTTCATAGCGTCTTTGCAGGTTTCGTTGAGGAAGACGTTTAGGTTGAAACGTTGGTTGTTATTGTTGATGGTATTAAGGTTTGTTATATTATTGTTGGTGACAGTAAGCTGTTGCTGTGTCATCTCAAACAACTTGTTTATCAAATCTTTGTTTTCCCGGCGTTCTTTTTCAGCCTTTTCTTGGTTCTGTCGGCGTTCTTCTTCAGCCTTTTCTTGGTTCTGTCGGCGTTCTTCATCGGCCTTTTCTTGGTTCTGCCGGCGTTCTTCATCGGCCTTTTTCTGCTGTTCCAAAACTAAAGATCTGATCTCCTGATTATCGTTATACAATCGCGCTATTATTTCTGTTAATATATTGGGTCTATCATTATACACAATTGTATTCTCCAGGACGGGTTTAGTCTCAGTCTCCTTCTCCTCATCCTCTTTCTTTTTGGCGTTCTCTGCAGAACACTTCTTTTTATGTGCCCATAATCCTGGTCTAGAATTGTATTTCTTCTTGCAAATAGAACACGTCAATTTATCACTGCCGGTTTTGTTTGCAGTTGTTAGTTTCTTATGTTTTGCAGTTGTCAAATGAAAATCATAACTACTCTTCTTACTCGTTGTATAGTGACAAGAATTACAAACAAAAGATTGCGCCGGTTTAGTTGCTATTCCCGACGGATCTGTTAGAATGGTATGTTTTGCAGTATGTAAGTGTTTGTCATAACTACTTTTCTTACTCGTAGTATAGTCACAAATATTACACGTGTATAATGGAGCAGGTTTTGTTGCAACCATCGTAGATGCAGCGGAATTGGCATTACTATTGTATACGTCATTACTCGTATCATGGTCATCTAGAATGGACATAAAAATCCGATTTGTAAATGTGTTAGAAGGTGAATCCATGGTTTATATACTTCGCTAACAAAATTATTGCTAAACAAGTTGGAAAAGGTCATGCAGCCAATTCTTCCAGGATGTTCGCTCAAAAACGTTACCACAACCAGTCTCGCTCCCAACCACCTCTGTTTTTCGTGGTATTTTAAGAAGTTTTCCGCCAAACTATTTTTTGGACAAAAATAAATGTCCATTTTCTGAAAAATTTTTCCATTTTATTTCCAATTTTTTCAACGATCTTATTCAACGTAAAAATATTAAAAACACATATTATTTCTTTTTATTCCAAGAACCCCAGTTGGTGGTGGTATGTATAATATTTATTTTATTAATATAACCACTATCGCTGCTGAGAGAGAGTGGGGAAGAGGTTTTGACTCCTACCGGCGCGACCTGGCCCAGAGGTCGCGCACGAACCACGTTGTCACGACCGGCGTTTGGATTGGTACCAGGCACCGAAGGAGCCTTTGGCGCCGTAGGAGTCTTGGGCACTGAAAGAGCCTTGGGCACTGTAAGAGCCTTGGGCACTGTAAGAGCCTTGGGCACTGTAAGAGCCTTTGGTTCGGTCGAACGAAGTCGTAGGAAATCCGCGCTATTCTTATAATAATACTGTTCAATGTTCTCATGACGGTCGTCTCCTAGAAAGAGCCGCAGGTTCTCGTAATACACCGTCACCTCCTGATAATAGACCTCGCTGTAGCGCGCATTAAGTTCGTCCAGGTCATTATGAAAGCGGTGTGCCAAGGTCGCCATAGCCGTCACCGTCCCCACATAAAAGTTGTCGATGCCGACCAGCTGGATCGAACCCCGTAAAAAACGGTTATAATGGATCATGTCTTGGCCTGGTCCCACGGGTCCAATGAATCGCAACAGCGCATCGTAGTCCTTGAGAGAATTAGAATTATTAAACACATCGAACCGCGTGTTGAGAACCATGGTGTCTGATCCCTCCTTCTCGGCGATGAGGGACGCTGCGCGATCGATCCCGTACCACATACGCTTCCAGGCGATCTTAGGTAACAGCGTTGAATAGATGTTACCACTGGTGTCTCCGATGAGGGGGATGGTCTGGTCGTCCTCGATGATCAATGATCCGATCTGCCAGTTGAGCCCGAAAAAATAATTCAATATGTCCTTCTCACTGACGGAAAGGGGGTTCTCATTGACTTTACGCCAACTGACTGAATTCGCATATTTGGACCAGGTGTGGATATATACTTTTACAGTGTAAACATTGCAAAGCTTATTTATGAAATTGTAGAGCTGGGCGTCTCTAAATGCGTCACGAATATGCCCTCTTAATAGTAATATTAATTTATTGTTTGACATAATATATGTTTTTATATTATATATTATATCAATACAAACCTATATGGCCCGAGGCCGACGTTTCCTTGCGGTTTTACGACGGTTTCCACCAAAAATAAATCGTACACCTTTCTTAGTAAAATTCCTTCGTTTTTCCCTGTTATAAGAAAGCGTTTTAAGTTCTTTGCACATGTATGTTTTATTCGCTCTATTGTATTCGACCGCCGCAGGAACCTTGTCAATAGCAGTATTGATGGTAGGAAGCGTATTCAGAACATCAACCACAATCGTATTGTAAATAGGTTTAATGATGTCGTCTAAGTAATGTACATTAGTTGTAGGCGTGTTAGGATAAGATAACTGGATTGGAAATTCCAACAAAAAGGGTTTGATTTCCCGGATCTTCAAGTCGGTCTCTGTGGTAGTGAAAAAATTATTGAATGACATATCCATTTTATCCCAAGTAACGAATCGCTTGGGTCCTTGGTTGCGCGGTTCCACTATAAACGGTCGGTACGGAATGCATTTATTATTGATTAAATTGTCGATTTTGAGATGAAAAGCCCCCTTGAATTTTGTACTCAACGCCTCACTATTGGGTGCATGGAAACAGAAATGAAAAATGTTGGTTGGGTTGGTTTCGAATGTATAATAATTATTTTGTAGAACATCCGTACATTTACATAAATAATGTTTATTTATAGTTTTTTTGATACCTTTGTAATATCGTACAGTGGGAGAATGAAAATCAAATATATATTTATATCGTGCCGAATAGAAAATATAATCAGGATTGCCATAATTAAGTAAATCGAATGTTATTATTAATCCTCGCCGATTAATTTCGATATTATCTTCGCTATTGTATCTGTCTGCTGGCGCAACTACAGTATTAATATTTACACGTAACATTTTAGAGAAAAATTGCATATTCGGAACAATATAATGATTCATTAAATGCGAGTTTATTTGATAAAGACCGTTTTCAATATGTGCAGCGTCATATATTTTATCATAATTAATACTATTGCAGTAAACGTTTACATTTATTTGGTTTTCCATCAATTAATTATGTTATATTAATGCAAGAAAAGTTCTCCAGATTCAATAGCCTTTTCTGTAATATAAAAGCTATGACTCCCACCTTCCCAAGACATCAACTCTATTATGTGTTCTGCAGTAATTCTTTTTCCACCATGTTCAATGTGCCGTTTGATAATTTTTCCAATTCTTTTTTTACTATCTACGTCAATTGTGCTTTGAAAAATATGCATCATTTCACGATAATTAGAAGGTAACCTAGATAAATAATTACTAAAGTCTTGATGTAATAATTTCACTGCACGCTGATTTATATTCAGAATGACTTCAGGATCTACAATGTCAGGATAATCGCTTACCGCGATAAATTCCTTAATACGATTTAAATCCGTAGTAAACATTTCCTTGTACATATTTTCGCGTGGAATAGTAATATTATTAGGTTTTCGTCCAATCTTGATCATTTGTCTCATAACTATTATGTTGTTATACTATACTAGAACAACATAATATTCCTTTCAATTCTGCAGGGAGCAGGGAACCGTAGGTTCCCTCAGGGCGCTTTCAGCGCCCAAGGTGGAGCCCCTGCGACCCCTCCCTTAATTATGTTGACTTGGCGGTTAAAATAATTTCCAAGGTAGTTTCCAAGGTAGTTTCCAAGATCATTTGCCATTTAAGGGAGGGACTGACGAAGCCCTCAACCCTTGGGCGCTTTCTTTGGGCTTCGTCCAAAAGCCCTGAGGGAACCTACGTGAAAAAACGCTTCACGTTTTTAACCCCTGTTGGTAACGATATATTGTTGAAGTTCACAGTATTTCTCCAAGATTGTTTTGGTTACCTGCCGTTCCTCATTCATTGACGCCATAAAAGATTTATTCTGTTCAATGAAGGCAGATTTGGAATCCTGGTTCTCCTTGATCAATTGCATCAATATCTCGGTAGGTATAACAGTGTTACCATTCGCACCATTGATAATGGGTTGCATCGTCGCACTAAGAGTCATCTTGTTTTCCAAGGGGGCGTTGTCTTCCTCTTCCTCAACATCCTCTTCCTTCTCGCTCTCGTCCGCATTCTCTGTGTTCTCTGCATTATTTTGTTGAGAACACTTCTTCTTATGTAACCATAATCCGGTACGAGAGTTATACGCTTTACTGCAATAATTGCAAACTAGCATTCCATCATCGTTTTTCAATAAGCGTAGTTCATTTCTATGTTTCACGCTTGTCAGATGCTTGTCGTAGCAACTTTTCTTGATGGTAATATAATCGCATGTTTCGCACCGGAACACTTTGGTATTAGCTTCTTCTGTGAGCGCCAGATGTTTCGCCGACGTCAAATGCTTATCGTAGCTAGCAGATACCAGCGTATCATAGTGGCATAATTCGCATTTGTAAAGCTTGGTTACCGCCCCTTGTTTCTCTGTTGATTCATTGTTTGTTATTTCTGCTTGTATAGCTTCCGTGACAGGCGCAGTGGGGTCGTCTTGTGTATCAAGCGCCTCAGGCACTTCACGTACTCGATATGCTTCTTTCGCATCCGGTACTTCATGTACTTCTTTCGTATCAGGTTCTTCTTCCGTATCTGGCACTTCAATCGCTTCTTTCGCATAACACATTTTTGATGATTCTTTCGCATCTGGCACAACTAATGCGGTTTGCTTGTCCGCCTCAGCTTTCGCACGTAACACTGCCTCTGTTTCCTCCCGTTCCTTATTTATTTCCGTAGTAATGATTGTCGTCATTTTCGAAACATCTCCTTCGAAATACTCGTATCCGTAATCGCGGCGACGTATGAATTCCGTATTGAATATTTCCAAGAGACGGTTCTCCATAATATGACAGTTATTGCACCTGAACTGCGCAACAAACTTGGTTCCCTTGGGATACTTCGAAAACCGTTTGAAGTCGGGCTGTCTGGTCTTACCAATCTTAAAAACCGATTCATTGTTATCAATAGCCTTAGCCGTTTTGATCAGGTAAATTGTATGCTCTTCCATTTATTCACTATAGACTATACAAAGAAAATATTTATGTAGTTTTCCTAAATATCCTTAAATATTTCTACGCAAAAACTTTATTGCGTAGTTTTTCCTAAATATCCTTAAATATTTCTACGCCAAAACTTTATTGCGTAGTTTTTCCTAAATGTTCTTATATACTTTTATGTAAAAGTATATAATATAACATAGTTGTTTAAATATTTCTATGTAAAAGTATATAATATAGCATAGTTTTACGCTGAGAAAATCGTGAGAAAATTGGGAATAAAATGGAAAAATTTTTCAGAAAATGGACAAAAATAAATGTCCAATTTTTTGTCCGCACAAAAAGTTTCGAGAACCTCCTCCCAAAGCAGCTTAAAATGAGGTGTAATTATTTGTTACTTATTATGGTTTGGTTATGAAACAAATCATAATAAAAAATGGCTGCATGGGTATTTTCTACTTTATGTTATATAGGACAAGGGGGTTTAGGGATACATTATTAAACAAAACGTACTTAAATGGATACTTTTTGTTAATACTATATATAGAGTGTAATAGTGTCTATGACGGAACAGCAAAAGCCCACGACAAAGCTGTATAAATGTGACCTATGTCATTATAACACACTAGTTTCTAGCAGCTATGATAAGCATCTATTATCGGCAAAACATCTGTCGCTCACTGCAGAAGCAGAGACAAAAGTATTTCGTTGTGATACATGTGACTATGTTACCATTAAGAAAACCTGTTACGAGAGACATTTGACAACCACAAAGCATAAAACGCAGATACGTCTGTTGAAGAACGATGATGGAGAGATGGTTTGTAATTATTGTAATAAAACCTATACTTCGCGAACGGGATTGTGGTTTCATAAAAAGAAATGTGCATCAAAAAAGAAAAAGGACGAGAATAGCGATAAAAAATGCGAGGAAAAGAAAGAGGATGGTGTTGATGAAGATTGTGCAGCGGAGGAGATTGGTGCAGACGAGGAGGAGGGAGCGAAGGATGATCAGAAGATCATGTTTGTCCCTTTGGAAAACACAATCGTATTTAGCACCGCACCAACGCCCACCACGAACGAATTATCGTTGACTCGCCAATGGTTTAACGATGCGAGCGGTAATAACAACATACCCATGGGCCTATTTTTACAGGTCATCAAAGAGAACCAGGAATTCAAAAGTATGATGATGGAGCAACAACAACAAAACCAAAAATCGACCAGCGAAAATAAAGATTTGATAAACAAGTTGTTCGAGATGACCCAGCAACATATGGCCATCACCAACAATATAACGAACAACAATACCATCAACAACAACAACCAGCGTTTCAATCTGAACGTGTTTTTGAACGAGACCTGCAAGGACGCCATGAACCTCGACGAATTCTTAGATACCATCCGCCCCACCTTCGACGAACTGCTAGTGATGGGCGACGTAGGGTTCGTGGACGGTATTTCGGATATATTTATTAAAAGACTCCGAGCACTCGATATTACCAAACGGCCGATCCATTGCACCGATGTCAAGCGGGAGACTATCTTCTTGAAAGAAAACAACGTATGGACCAAGGACGACAACGGGCATGCCAAGCTTAATAGCATTATTGAAAAAGTAGAATACCGGAACGTCGTCTGCCTGCACCAATGGTGTTTGGACAACCCCGACGCCATGATCAATAACCACGAAAAGAACCTGCTGCGCGACAAGATTTACTTACAGACCCTCCTGGGCGACCCGAAGACCCGGGTAAAGGTGGTGCGAAACATTGCCCGGGAAGTGGCGCTGGATCGGGAGGCGATCATGCTGCAGTTCGGTAGACGATAACGGCTCGTATAGAATTACATAATTTTACGTTTATTATATACATATGGAAAGGTTTCAAAAATAATTTCCAAGAAAGTTTACTTCTTAGATGAGGGGTCGTAGGATTAATGGAGGGTTTGCAGGTTTAAGGGAGGGGTCGCAGGGGAACCGTAGGTTCCCTGCTTTACGCTGAAAATAACTGCCCTACATTCAGTAGCAGATACACCACGTTTTTCACATGTTCAATGTCGATCGCCTTCAAGTAGGCCTCCGGATCCGCACAAATCGCCGCCAGCAATTGCATGTCCTTCCGGAGATCCCCGCTGAGACGAATCACCATACCAATAAAATGTTGATCAATGTTACGGCAACCCATATAGATCGGCACTGTCTGAGCCAGGAGGGCATTCACGATCTTTTCGGAAAAATACTCCTTGACCTCAAAGTTCTCGATCGCGATATGGTACATGTAGTGCAAATAGGGCTCGACCTCTTGGAATTCTCCCTTGACTCGTGCGTCCCTCAAATAATTGTAATACCGGCAACCGCGCCCATATACGTCGATCGGTAAATCGGTCTCTAAAATCGCATTCACCAACTTGTGACGGTAAGCGTGGCCGGCCTCGCGGGTCTTTTCACTGACCATGATGGACATGATCCGGTCCTTAGCTACGCTCTGGTCCTGGCTAAATGGGTTATGCCACATATGCGAATATCGCTCTACAAAGGGCTCGGGAAGCCCTGTGGCGTCCCCAATAAAATACTTACCGATATGTTCCTGGGCGTACCGGATAAACTCGGGTGTCACATTCAGGAACTGGGGCGGCTCGAACGCGAATCCGATCACGTTCTCCTTCGGCACACCGGACTTGATGTTGGGCATCGCGGTATTCAAAATAATCACATGACTATAGTCGTCGTCGTTCGTGATATAAATCTCTTTGTCGGGACCGTAGTTGGCCATCGAACCGACCTCACAGAGCCGCTCATAGACGTCTTTGCAGTTCTCCGAAGGGCAAAACCCCGAAAAGATACGTATGCGATATGTGGTCGTGGTCGTAGTCATAAGTTAGATGGGCCCTCGGTTGAGTAACAATAACACATATTTTTTATATTATTCTACTAAGAAGAATATAACTGTAAAAGCATAAACATGGAACCCCCCAAAATATCAAATACGAGTGAAATAAATGACATACGAGGACCGCCCCAGTTCAAAGGCGTTTCTTTTTCCAACTATAAGAAGACCGATGTACGTAACCAATTAATAGAAAATATAAAAAACGGGAAACTGGAACCTGCCGCATATTGGTGTGCCGAACTGGTCTGTGCGGGCCATTTCCAAGAGATATGGGAAATTGTTCTCCATTACGCCGGAAAACATATTCATTTAGGCAACCCCAAGATCATCATTTATTTGCAGATGCGCTACGAGATATTCCGGAACATCATGGCCAAGGGCGAGTACCTGGTCGAGCACGATCTACGGAACAATGCCACGATCCGCCGCCTCTTTGCCGAGGTGGTCAGTGTCCTCGCCTTGTCCCCCCGTAAACATAGTTTTGAACCGATCAAAATCAGCCGCGAATCCGAATTCGATATGACAAATATGAGCGATAAATTGAAGGCCCCGACCGTGCAATATATCTCTGAAATTATGAGGCCACGTGATCCAAAAGAAATATTTATTCCTGTTAACGAATTTTCGTACCACGTCTCGCAAGATTCTCGCTCCACCATCGAGGCGTGCTACTGGATCGAATGGGTCATCGAGTTCGACGCAATCTGTAAAAAACGAAAAGTTGAGTGTTCTTGCGATCGCCGCACTTATATACCAGTGGAGAACCGTTTTCAGAAGGACATTATTTGGATCTTATGGGACGCGGTTAAACATTATGTGGACCTGACCCAGAACCCGTTTATCTCGAAATTATACGACGCCCTGTTACAGATCTTTTGTATCAAATACACGACGGCGGCGTGTAAGAAGCGGCGATATTTACTTTATTTCGCGGTGGCACTGCTGACTGAGGACGTTAAAGGTGATATTGAACTCATCCCGCAAAAGAATGTTGTCCAAAATGTGGTGGATAAGATAAACCTTATTTATGCTCAGGTGAAGAAGTCGGGAGAACAAAGTCCTGGCACGGATTACCTGTTTGCGGGCATTAGGGATGATAAGGACAATTTTGAAAAATCCATGCGCAAAATGGCACTGGTAAACGAGCTGACTCTGTTTTAATTTTTTTTGTATTGGTGTTGCTGTTGTTTTATATAATTAAGTGTATTGTTTATATAATTTCACGATAAATTATACAAGCTATATTATGCAGTCACACATTAAAACATCGATCCAAATGAGCTCACGAAACTGTTCGCGGGAGCAGGCCCTGACAAAAGTCCGTAAGAATTCTGGGAATAGCCACCGCCACTGCCCATCATATTGTCATACATATCAGGTGCGGCAGGTTGGCGGGTCGACGCTATGGGCGCGGGGGGAAACGTTTGAACCGCCGCACTGTCCAGGTGGTCGGCGCGGCTGGGTGTATGAGACCCATTATTGACACGGACGTTCTTCTTCACCTTATCTTTGTTGCTCTCCGTCTCGCTGCCGTCCCAGAGGTAGACCAGACGCTCCCAAAGTTCAGAGACCTTGAGGCCGATCTTCGTTTGTATGCTGAGGATGATGATTAAAAATGCTAACGTAAAATTAGTCACCGCCAATGGTTCGTATTTGAACCCGCTATACGTCGGGATATAAGTGATCATCCGGTGGATAAGAATGATACCAACAATCATGACGATGAGCTGAATGATGATTTCGATAATCAGCTCGAGCGACGACGAGTCCGGGCTGAATTCAGGGATGTAACGCTGGATTAATTTATTCAGAATCGTGACGGGTAATGCAGCCAAACATATGTACTGCACACTGTTCAAAATTTCGGCAATTCCAGTCTCGCCACTATCAAACACAGTGGACAGGAAGGTTTTTTTATTAAGTTCTCGAGTTTCGTGTAAAATTTCCATTTGGGATATATAAGTGAATTAGAAAAAATATAAAAGCAGCCCGGGATGAATATGGAAGCGAAGAATGG
>Ga0136644_10003020_pt1 | contig 12648 bp, 8 predicted proteins | sample C_130820_EF_Meta_FD_94780 | JGI IMG/M metagenome (GOLD analysis project Ga0136644, IMG submission 94780) | Freshwater microbial communities from Lake Croche, Canada to study carbon cycling - C_130820_EF_MetaG (v2) (version 2) | ecosystem: Environmental > Aquatic > Freshwater > Lake | place: Lake... | reverse complement strand
GCGGCCATCGTGAATGTGCTCGGCTTTCGCTGGGCCATTCGCCAGGCGACAAGCGCCGCCAGTCCTTCGTGGACGAGCCTGCCGGCAAAAGGAAACAGGAAGGCATGGTGGCCGTCGCGGCATTGCACCCTCTCGATGAGCAGACACTCATCGGGCAGCCGGCTCCACCGTGCCTGTGTCTGGAGGAGCGGCAGCACGGCCCTCACCTCCGGCAGCATGCCCGGCGCAGCCTTGGCTCGTGGTGGAGTCAGTCGCCCCGCGACCGACTGCATCAGGTCGAGCACCGCCTTTGAGAGCAGCGTGGAGAGCGGCATGCGTCCGCCATTCCAGCGTGGCACCTGGAGGGTTGCTCCGCCGCGGGCCCGCTTGACCCAGGCGGTAAGGCCGTCGAACTGGAAGAGCGCGAGGGGCCGGCCGGCGAACAGGAATCGATCCCCGGGATTCAGCCGCGACATGAACGACTCTTCGACGGTGCCGAGGCGGCCGCCTCGGAGCCACTTCACCTCCACGGTGGCGTCGCCGGCGATCGTGCCGATCGCCATGCGATGGAGCCGTGCGATCGCGCTGCTGGCGACATACCATCGTCCGAAGCGTTCCGTGATCCGCGCGAAATTCGGGTAGGCGGCCAGAGCCGGTCCGCCTCGTGCCGCAAAGTCCATCGCCCACCGCCACGAGACATCGTCGAGCCCCGCGAAGGCCAGCGTGTCGGAGACCTCGGCGCGGAGCTCGTCTGCACGGAAGCCACCGCTGCAGGCCACAGTGACAAGGTGCTGCGCCAGGCAGTCGAGCGCGCCAGTGAGCGGCCGGCGGGCTTCCACCACTCCGGAGTTGACCGACTGCCTGGCCGCCGCGCATTCGATCAACTCGAGCGCATGGGTCGGCACGCAGACAAGCCGGCCCGTCGCGCCGGGCGCATGGCCGCTGCGGCCGGCCCGCTGCAGCAACCGGGCAATACCCTTGGGGCTGCCGATCTGGAAGACCTGATCCACCGGACCGAAGTCGACGCCGAGATCGAGGCTCGACGTTGCCACGACACACTTGAGCCGGCCGCGGCGGAGGCCGTCCTCTGCCGCCGCACGCTGTTCGCGATCGACCGAGCCGTGGTGCAACGCGATCACCGGTTTCCAGTCGGGCCGGGCGGTGCCGATCGCCTCGAACCAGCGTTCTGCCTGGGACCGCGTGTTCGTGAACACCAGCGATGTGGACGCGGCCTCGATCTGCTCGATCACCTGTGGCAGCAGCCGCATGCCCATGTGGCCGGCCCACGGAAATCGCTCCATCGGTTTTGGAATGAGCGTTTCGATCGCAAGCCGTCGGGGCACCTTGGCCTGAACGAGTTCTGCGGAGGCCGCTCGCGACGGGCCGACGAGCGCCGCGACCGCCTCGTCGAGATTCGCGAGCGTGGCGGAGAGCCCCCAGGTAATGACATTGGGGGCAAGGGTCCGCAGACGTGCCAGTGCCAGTTCCGTCTGCACGCCGCGCTTGGTCGAGAGCAGTTCGTGCCACTCATCAACGACGATCGTTTCGAGGCCTGCGAAGACCTCGTGGGCATCGTCCAGCGACAGCATGATCGAGAGGGTTTCAGGCGTCGTCACAAGCGCTGCGGGTGGGCGGCCGCGCAGGCGCCGCCGGTCGGCGGCCGACGTGTCACCGGTGCGAACGGCCACGTCCCACTGCCCGGGAAGCCAGTTCTGCGAGAGTGCCGCCAGCGGCTCATCCAGCGCCCGCACGGTATCGGCGGCCAGAGCCTTGAGCGGTGTCAGCCATACCACCCGCAGTCCCGTGCGCGAGCCGAGCGAACGTGCGCGGCCAAGTGCTCCCAGCCAGGCGGCGAGGGTTTTGCCGGTGCCGGTGGGCGCATGCAGGAGGCCGCTTGTGCCGCCGCCCATCAGCCGCCACACCTCGCGTTGAAAGGGAAACGGCTTCCAGCCACGTGACGCCAACCAGGCGGCTGGCCCATTGACGCCGCGGGAGCCTGTTCGCGCCGATCCGCTGACGGCAGGTCGCCGAACAGTGCTTCGTGGTTGGCTGCGTGCCAGCCGCGGTGTCATGGCGTCATCTCCGGCTGCGGTGAGGCATCGATCGTCTCCGCGTCGATCAATTGCACGAGGTCGGCGAGCGTGCCGGCCTCGGAGGGCGTCTTGTCGCGCCGCCACCGCACGATTCGCGGAAACCGCACCGCCACGCCCGACTTGTGTCGCGTTGAATGGGAGATGCCTTCGAACGCCAGTTGGAAGACCTGCGTCGGTTGCACCACTCGAACCGGCCCGTGCTTGTCGAGCGTCGTCGCCCGCACGATCCGGTCGAGTTCCACGATCTCCGCGTCTGCCAGTCCCGAATAGGCCTTGGCCACCGGCACGAGCCGCCCGTCATGCCAGACACCGAGCGTGTAGTCGCTGTGCAGGCCGGCGCGTCTGCCGTGTCCGGCCTGCGCGTAGAGCAGCACGACGTCGATTTCCAGCGGCTCGATTTTCCACTTCCACCAATCGCTGCGGACGCGGCCCACGCCGTAAAAACTGCTCCGGCGCTTGAGCATGATGCCCTCCACACCCCGCCCTCGCGACGTGGCCCGTGCGGCGGCGAGCGCGTCCCAGGAATTGCCAACGACACACGGCGAGTGCAGCAGACGTGGCTGGGGGCTGGCGGCGGTTTCGGAGGGAACGCCGACAGCCTCGCTCGCGGCCGGCTCCGCGCCGGCGGTGCAGGGCAGAGGCACGAGCGATTCGAGTCGCAGTCGTCGTTCAACCAGCGGCAGGCCGCGGATGTCGACGCCGTCGTGTTCGAGCAGATCGTAGGCCACGAAGATGCAAGGGACTTCTTCGAGCAGCTTCCGTGGCACGCTGCGGCGACCGGACCGCTTCGAGACGGCGGCGAATCCGAGCAGCTTATTCCCCCGCACGGCCAGGAGTTCCCCGTCGAGCACCGTCCCATCAGGGATCGCTGCGGCAGCCCCGACAATCTCCGGAAACGCCCCGTTGACAAGTTCCTCGCCCCGGCTCCACAGCGTGGCGTCAGCGCCGCGCCGCACGAGCTGGGCTCGCATGCCGTCCCACTTCCACTCCGCGATCCAGTCGCTCGTGGGCCCCAAATCACGCGGTTCGCATTCAATCGCCGAGGCGAGAAAAAACGGATACGGTCGGCGGGCGTCGTCCGCGGTCGGCTCGCTGGACATCGCCTGTGCATACGATGTCGCGTCGGTGACGCCTGTCCCCATCAGCCGATGGGCCATCACAGCCGGATCGACGCCGGCCACCTCCGCGAGCGCCCGGGCTACGAGCGTCTGCGACACGCCCACACGACAGCCGCCGGTGAGCAGCTTGTGCCAGACGATCCGCTCGCGGGGGGCGAGCAGCTGCCAGACACGTTCCACGACCAGACGTTTCTGCTGATCGCTCGCCCCGCGCAGATCCTCGATCGTGGTCCGCATGCATTCGGCCAGGCCCATTCCGACGCCCGTCGTGGCTGCGTCAGGACCGGGATGTGGCAGCACCAGCGCCAACGTCTCCGCCAGATCGCCCACATGGGCATAACATTCCTCAACCAGCCAGAGCGGAATGCCAGCGGCCTCTGCCGCCCACTGCCGCAGCAGCGTGGTTGATACGGCCCGCAACTGCCTGCAGCCGGACAGCACGCGGATGGCACAGGCCGCATCCTCGGGTCGGGCCGCCGCGAAATACTCGCGGAGCGCATCCACCTTTTCGTTCGTGCTGCTGGTGGCATCGAGCCGCCAGTAGAGGTCGGTGAAGCGTTTCATGCCGGAGCCTCCTCCGACATGTCAGTCGTGTCGTCTTGGGTGTCATCGTCGTTGGGCTCGGCCACCGCGGTATCGGGTGCTGCTTCGCCGGTGAACCGCGTCGGCAGGACCGCGGCATCGACGCCGCGCTCCTGCAACAGTCGCGTCAGCGTGTCGGTGAATCCATGCGTGACGAGCACGCGGCGGGCCCGTGAGGCGGCAATGGCGGTCAGCAGGCCGGGGAAGTCGGCATGGTCGGAGACGACGAAGCCCTTGTCGAAGCCGCGCCGGCGTCGCACACCGCGGAGCGACATCCATCCCGACGCCATCGCCACGCTCGTCTCTCCGAAGAGGCCCAGCCAGCGGCTGCCGGCCACGCTCGGTGGCGCGATCACGAGTGCCCTGCCTCCGCCCATCTTTCTCGCGCGGGGCGGCACCCGATCGATTGGTGGCAGCCGCACGCCGCTGGCCCGGTAGGCATCCACCATCTTCATGACGGCACCGTGGCCGATGATCGGTCCGATGGATGGATCGACCGCCGCCGCCAGCCGCTGCGCCTTGCCAAGCGCATAGGCCAGCAGCACGCTCGTGCGGCCGGCATCGCGGTTGGCCCGCCACCAGTCGTTGATCTCCGCGGCAACGACCGCCGGATCCTGCCAGCGGTAGACGGGCAGGCCAAACGTCGACTCGGTGACGAACACGTCGCACTCCACCGGCTCGAACGGGGCGCAGGTTGGGTCGGCTTCGAGCTTGTAGTCGCCCGTCACCACCCAGGTCGTTCCCGCGTGCGACAGGCGGACCTGCGCCGAGCCGAGCACGTGCCCCGCTGGATGAAGCGACATCTCGACGCCGTTGATGGAGAGCTTGTCGCCGTGCCGCAGGCTGTCGATTGGTGCGGAGCTGCCAACGCGGCTGCGGAGCACGAGCGTGCCGGGGGACGCGCAGAGATAGCGGCCGCAGCCCGAGCGGGCATGGTCGGCATGGGCATGCGTGATGATGGCGCGGGGCACCCGCCGCCAGGGATCGATGTAGAAATCGCCCTGGCTGCAATAAAGGCCCGCGTCGGTCACGGCGAGCAGATCGGACACGTGCGACGGCTCCCGGATCGGCGAACCGCGCTCCCGCCGGCGATCAGGACAGCCAGCGGCAGTGCGGACGGGGCGCCAGCATCCGTCAGCCGCTTAGCGATATGCCTGCGATCCGACGGCGGGAAAGCGATACCCACCGAATCCAAGTGGAGCGTAGCTGGGCCAGTCGCCCGGGACGACCCCCGGGGGCGTGCCGTACATCTTCCAGGTGGGGGTTCGCGGATTGGTCGGGGGCACAAAATACCGCGGCCGCTGCTTGATTCCCGCCACATATGGCGACGCACCGGGCTGGTACGGAGCCTGTTTTTGCGGGGTGCCCGTCGAGGCCGCGGACCGCGGGCCAGAGAACCAGCGAGAACCATCGGCCAACGCCGATTGGGCGGCGAGGCCGACGATGGCCGCGCACGCGACCCGCAGGCCGTGGCCCAACCAACCGGGAGAACCGCCTAGCAGTCGCATGAAAGACTCCGTGAATCGCTCGATCGCTCGTCAGAGAGGATCGGCACTGACCGTCCCTGCGGTTGCGGAAACCGGCAGAGAGGCAACGTGCAACGGTTCCACCGGTTGCATGGGCGACGGTTCGGGGCTGGCCATGCCCCGTCGCCGGACGTTCGCTACGGCCATCCTGGCCTTCGCTCACTCGATGCTGACTGCGCCAGCCAGATCGCCTCCGCTTCGGCATCCTGCCTGCGCTTGTCAGCAACGCCGGCTCTCAGGGCACGGGCCGCCCCTCACGGATGCATCCGGATTCCATAAAAGCCCCCGGCGGAAGCCGGGGGACTCCGGGTTTAAATGCCGTCCAACGTGCCATGCAGTTCCGGGTTCGCCCAACGACCCGGTGTCCCCGGACTTCCGTCCGGGGCTTCTTGTTAACACGCCCTTAGGCCGGGTAAGCACCAGCCGACGGAGGTCGGCCAAGCGAAAACGACACGATGTCGTGTTTCGCGTGTACACAGCAAACGGCCAGCCCCTCACGGATTCAGCCTTCGCCCAAGGTGGCGTCATCGCTACGGCGTTTGCGCCTCGGCCTGGACGGCTTGCCGTTCTCTGCCGGGCTGGCCTCTTGTCCGCCGGCCCACTGGATCGTGATCGGCTGGCCAAACACCTTCTCGAAAAGATCGGTCCGCCGCTCGGCTCCCCAGATGTCAACCAGCGGTTCTTGATCGGCCACGACGTCGACGAAGACCTGGTTGTTTTCTATCCGCACCCGCACGTCGCGGACCTGCTGCGATCGGCTGCGGTCCAATCCTCCGGCCAGCCGGAGGATCGCCGCCATCTGCTGCACCCGTCGCTGGTCTTCCGGAGAGAGCCGCGCCAGGTTTTCGTGTTTCCGTTTGGGATGCGAGCCGCGGTGATATCTCGCGACATTTGCGATCAGCTCCAGGTCGTGGGCCCGGATGCCGGGCAGGCGGCTGTTGCGGATCAGGTGGTAGCTGTGCTTGTGATGCTGGTCGTAATTGATCACGTAGCCCACGTCCTGCAGTCGGGCGGCGCATTCGAGAAGCAGCCTGTCTCCTGCCACAAGGTCGAACGAAGCTGCAAGCTGCTCGAAGATGCGGCCGGCCAGCAACGCCACTGTGCGTCCATGCCCCAACTCGCCGGAGCAGGCGGCGGCCAGCCGCTCGATGGCCGCATCGCGGTGGGCCGGGTCGTCGATCGTCGTTCCCACCGCGTCGTCGATCATCTCCCGAACCAGGCCGTCACGAACGCCCCTGGTGTGGATGATGAGCGTGTTCACCCGGAACCGTTTCATGAGAGCATCGACGATCGACAGGCCCGCGAGGATGATGTCAGCTCGGTCCGGTGTCATGCCGGTCATGCTCCGCCGCGCACGCAGCGGCATCTTCAGCAGGCGGTCGAGCAGGTGCCGCACTTCGGCGTGGGAGACCTTGTAGCCGGCGACCGGGATGTCGACCTCCTTCTTCGACGCCATCATGAGTTCGGCAAGCGTGGTGAACGTGCCGCCGCAGCCGACGAGGAAGTGCGGCGCAAAGAGCGGCCGCGTGGTCCGCTTCTTGAGGCAGAGGGAGATCTCCTCCTCCATCCTCGCGAAACCGCTCTGAAACGTCTCCGGTGTTGCCCCTTCGCCGAGGCCGAACTGTTCGGTGAGCCGGACGGCCCCCAGCGGTGTCGAGAAGATCGATTCGATGAGGTTGCCGGTGGCAAACACGACCTCCGTGCTGCCGCCGCCGATGTCGGCAACGATGGCGTTCTTCCCGGAGAGATCGAACGCATTCTGCACGCTCGAGAAGGCGAGACGGGCCTCTCGGTCGCCGGAGATCACTTCCACCTCGAGTCCCACCTGCTCGCGGACACGTCGGCAGAATTCCGGACCGTTGCGGGCCTCGCGCACGGCGCAGGTCGCGATCGTTCGCAGGCTCGTGGCCTGATAGCCGGCGGCGATCTGCTTGAACGTCCGCAGGGCGGTGATCGTGCGTTCCATCGACTCGTCGTCGAGTTGCCCCTTCGCGGACACGCTCCGCCCCAGCCGCGTCGGCTCCCGCTCCTCGTCGAGGATCCGGTAGGCACCGCCCCGCAGGGCCTCGGCCACGAGCAACCGCACGCTGTTGGAGCCGATGTCGATAGCCGCCAGGCGGCATGCCAGATCGGCCGACAGAAAAATCTGTTTGTCTGTCTGTCTGTCTTCTGTCGTTTCGGCGGCCATGACGATGTCCTCGGATGGTGTGCGGGACAATCATACCGTGGGCGCACGCCTGCAGCAGCGGGAAGGAGGCCACATACGCTACACTTTGTCTCCCTCCCGCCCCCGGCCTCCGCTTCATCCGCCCGTGTCCCTCATCTCGCCCCCCATCGTTGCTGCCGCCACCGGTCGCTGGACGCCCGAGTCGCCGGCCTGTGTCGTGTCCGTCGGGAACTTCGACGGGGTGCATCTCGGCCACGCGGCGATTGTCCGGCAGGTCTGTGCTGCCGCGCGGCGGCTTGACGTGCCCGCCGTCGCGTTCACATTCGATCCGCATCCGGCGGTGGTGCTGCGGCCCGACGCAGCACCCACGCCGCTGACGACCCCCGCCCGCCGCGCGGAGTTGCTGCTCGATCTCGGCATCGATGCCGTGCTCGTGCAGCCGACGGATCGGCCGCTCGTATCGCTGTCCGCGGAACAATTCTACGCGGAGATTCTCCGCGACCGGCTCCATGCCCAGGCGATCGTGGAGGGGGCTGACTTCCGCTTTGGAGCCAATCGCGCCGGCGACATCCATCTGCTGGAGACACTCTGTGGCCGGGACGATGTGACGCTGGAGACCGTGCCGGCTGTGATGGCAGACGGCCTGCCGGTGTCGAGTTCACGGCTGCGGTCGCTGGTTGCTGTCGGGGACGTTCGTCAGGCCGCCATCCTGATGACGTCGCCCTACCGGCTCACCGGCACAGTGGTGGAAGGGGCGAAACGTGGCGGCACGATCGGTTTTCCCACCGCCAACCTCTCGGGAATCGCCACGCTGATGCCCGCGGCCGGCGTCTATGCCGCCCGCGTCACCCTGCCGGACGGTGCATTCCGCCCCGCCGCTGTGCACATTGGACCGAACATCACCTTTGGCGAAACCCGCATCAGCGTCGAAGCCCACTTGATCGGCTTCTCTGGCACGCTCTACGGCAGCACGCTCGACGTTGACTTGATCGAGAGACTGCGCGACACTCAACGGTTTGATTCGATCGACAAGCTCAAGGCGCAGCTGACGACCGACGTTGCCCGGGCCTTGGAGGCGGCCGGTTCGTCCCCTGATGAGTCGCGGATCATTGTCTGACCAAATTGTCTGACCAAAGTGTCACACGCGTGGCTGGACGAGCTTCACCGAACAGTTCACACCCCGACAGGAATGGAAAGCACATGCGACTCGACTGGGCCAGTCTGCTGGAGATCCTCAGGAATTCCAGACGCGTGGTGCTCACAAGCCACGTCCGCCCCGACTGCGATGCCCTCGGCAGCGAACTGGGCATGGCCGGCATCCTCGAGGCCCTCGGCAAGGACGTGCGGATCGTCAACGCCCAGGCCACGCCCTCGGGACTGAAGTGGATCGACCCAGACGGGAAAATCGAGTCGTTGGCTGAGGGAGTGAAGCCGGCGGACCTCTCTGATCGCGACCTTCTGATCGTGGTCGACACGAGCGCCTGGGCCCAGCTGGGCGCGATGGGCGAGGTGCTCAAGGCGATGCGTGACCGGGTGCTCGTCGTCGATCACCACGTCAGCGAAGACGATCTCGGTGACCGCTGGTTCAAGGACACATCGGCCGAGGCCACGGCGCGGATCGTCTCGGAGATCGGGCTGAGACTCAGAGTGCCGCTCACCGAGCGGATTGCCACGCCGCTCTATGCCGGCCTGTCGACCGATACGGGCGGATTCCGGTTTCCCTCCGTCACGGGAGAGTCGTTCCGCATCGCCGCGCGGATGGTGGACGCGGGAGCAAGCCCTCCAGCCATCTACCGTGAACTCTTCGAGCAGGACACGCTCGCCAGATTGCACCTGGTGGGCAGAACGTTGTCGAGCGCCCGCACGTCCCATGAAGGCCGGGTTATCACGTCGACCGTGCGGCTTTCCGACATCAAGGAAACAGCCGCCACTCCGCACGACACGGAGGACCTCATCAACCTCACGCTCGCCGTGAAGGGTACGGAAGTCGCGGCGATCCTCATTGAGCAGACCGACGGGCGGGTCAAAGTAAGCTTCCGCAGCCGCTCGAGCGTCGACTCGAGCGCCTTGGCGGGGCGATTTGGCGGCGGCGGCCACAAGGCGGCGGCGGGGGCGATCGTGCCAGGCCCGTTCGAGGCCGCGTACGACCGCGTGACGGCGGCCGTGGACGAGGCTGTGCTTGCGGCCGGGGTTTCTTGAAGCCCTCCTGAAGCCGTCACTCACTCTTTGCTGTTCTCATGCCCCCATCGGCCGCAGGAGACTCCTCATGTCACATCTTCAGCAGCGCACCGAGCCGCCCTCCGGCCGACGTGGGTTCCTGGCCAAACTCCTTGCCATCTGCTGTGGTGGCCTGGCGACGCTCCCGCCGCTGGCCGCCGGCGTCTGGATGTTTCTCGATCCGCTCCGTCGCCGCGGGGCGGCGGCCACCTTCCTCCCAGTGACGGAATTGGCCAGCGTTCCCGATGACGGCATCCCGCGGCAGTTTGCGGTCGTGGCAGACAGGGTCGATGCCTGGACCGGCTTCGCAGCCGAGCCGATCGGCGCCGTCTACCTTCGCCGTCAGCAAGGCTCCGACACGGTCGAGGCGCTTTCGGCCACCTGCCCACATGCCGGCTGCTTCGTGGAGATCGAGTCGCAGGAAAAATGCTTCCGCTGCCCATGCCACAACAGCACGTTCATGCTCGATGGCGGGATCGTGGCCCCCAGTCCGAGCCCACGGGCGATGGATGGCCTGGAGTGCCGCGTGGCGAAGAACGGCCAGATCACCGTGAAGTGGCAGAACTTCTACACCGGCATCGCCGAGAAGGTGGCCCGCCCATGAGCAAGCACGTTCCGCCCGTCCAGAAACATGGTGCCCAACTGCCCGCCGGCAAGCCGGGCCTCCTCGGCCAACTGGCCAACTTCTTCGACGATCGCACCGGCTACCGGGCCCTGGTGCACGAGGCCCTCTATGAACGGGTGCCGGGGGGCGCACGCTGGCGGTATGTCTGGGGCAGCACGCTCGTCTTCGCGTTTATGACGCAGGTGATCACCGGCCTCGTCCTCTGGTCGAGTTATGCGGCGAGCTCCCAGACGGCGTGGGAGAGCGTCTACTACATCCAGCACGAGATGACCGGCGGCTGGCTGGTCCGCGGCATCCACCATGTGATGGCGCAGATGATGATCGTGCTGCTGGCCCTGCACCTCATGCAGGTGGTGATCGACGGCGCCTACCGGGCACCCCGCGAGGTCAATTTCTGGCTGGGGCTCGTGCTGATGATGCTCGTGCTGGGCATGGCCCTCACCGGTTACCTTCTGCCCTGGGACCAAAAAGGCTATTGGGCCACCCGCGTGGCCACCAACCTGGCGGGGCTCGTGCCGCTGCTCGGGCCGTCGATCCAGCAGGTGGTGGTGGGAGGGCCCGACTACGGACACCACACCCTCACCCGATTCTTTGCGCTTCATGCGGGGTTTTTACCCGCCACGCTCGTGCTCATGCTCGTCGTGCATCTCTCGCTCTTCCGCAAGCACGGCCTCTGCGCGAGGCAGCCGATCACCCGCCCCGATGCCATGTTCTGGCCCGATCAGGTGCTCAAGGATGCCGTGGCAATGTTGGCCGTGATGGCCGTGGTGCTGGGGGTGATCCTGATGCCGGCGCTCCGGGCCATGCTCGAGGGGCGGCCGATCGTGCCGGGAGAACTGGGGGCCGAACTGGGTGCCCCGGCCGATCCCTCGCAGCCGTATGCGGCCGCGCGGCCGGAGTGGTATTTCCTGTTTCTGTTCCAGTTTCTGAAAGTCTTCGAGGGCTGGGGAGCTACGGGTGAATTCTTCGGCGCCATCGTGGTGCCCGGGCTGGTCATGGGTGTGATGTTCCTGATGCCGATTCTGGGCCGCTGGCAGCTCGGGCATCGGTTCAACATCGCCTTCACGTTGGCAATCCTGGCGGGGGCCGGCCTGCTCACGGCCATGGCGATGAACGAAGACTACGCCGCCCTCTGGGCGGATCGGGCGTCCTTTGCCGACGTGGAAAAGCTGCTGGAGGAGACCGACGGTGATGCGGCGAAGATTGCTGCCCACTTCGGCAACGATGCGACAAAGATCGCTGCCTTCAAGGTGAGGGCGAAGAAGCTCGACAAGATCCGCCATTCGCAGTCGTTCCTCGACGCCTCCGTGCAGGCCGAGGCCGATGCCGCACGGTCGATCGAACTGGCGGGCCGGCCGGAGCGGATTCCGCCGGCTGGCATGCTGGAACTGATCCGCAACGATCCATTGAGCCAGGGGCCCAAGCTCTTTGCGCAGCACTGCGTGAGCTGCCACTCGCATGTCGATCCGGCGGCCCCGAATGCCGCGTCGCTGGTGGCGAAGGCATCGGCCGCCAACCTGCACGGCTTCGGCACCGCCGCCTGGATGCGAGGATTGCTCGATCCCAAGCAGGTGGCCGGCCCCGCCTACTTTGGCAACACGGCGCACAAGGAGGGCGACATGGTCAACTTCGTGCAGAACGACCTCGCCGACACCGCCACCTGGACTCCCGACGACGTCGTGGCCGTGATCGCGGCGATGGCGGAAGAGGCCGGGCTGGCGGCGGCCGGCACGGCTTCAGCGCTGGTCGAGAAGGGCAGGGGCCTCATTGCCGACGGCGATCGCTGCGGCTCGTGTCATACGTTCCGTGACAACGGCGTTGCGGCGGGGAGTGCCCCCGACATCACGGGCTGGGGCTCCCGCGAGTGGCTGGTCGGCATCATCACCGATCCGACACACGAACGGTTTTATGGTGACTCCAACGATCGCATGCCGAGCTTCGGCAAGGCTGAGGAAGGAGCCGCACCGATGCTGAGTCGGCGGCAGGTCGAAATGATCGCCGACTGGCTGCGGGGCGACTGGTATCGGCCCGCGGTCCACGGTCACTAGTTGCGGCGCGTATGAAGTCGCGTTGCCGGGGAGCGCATGAGTGCGTGCGTGCTGTAGGTCGGGGCTGCCCACACCCCGTCGCCGGACGTTCGCTACGGCCATGCGGCTTTCGCGCCGTCGCCGCCGTCCCGGCGTCGGCTCCGGCTTACGTTCGCCGGGCAAAGCCCGGCTTCTGTTAGTGCCTTCGCTCACTCGATGCTGACTGCGCTCCGGCATCCTGCCTGCGCTGGTCAGCAACGCCGGCTCTCGGGGCGTGGGCAGCCCCTCCGGCGATCGAATGTGGCACGGATGCG
>Ga0136644_10003019_pt1 | contig 12649 bp, 10 predicted proteins | sample C_130820_EF_Meta_FD_94780 | JGI IMG/M metagenome (GOLD analysis project Ga0136644, IMG submission 94780) | Freshwater microbial communities from Lake Croche, Canada to study carbon cycling - C_130820_EF_MetaG (v2) (version 2) | ecosystem: Environmental > Aquatic > Freshwater > Lake | place... | reverse complement strand
TGACTCCCATCTGTTTTTAGATCTGTGAGGTCAAAGATAGGCTGGAAAACTTTTTGAACTTCTATGATTCCCTCGCCGATTCCTATTTTGGCGGCCGGGAAATTATGTTTCAACAATTGAGCCCCTGAGACATGATCAGCATGGGCATGAGTTTCTAAAATCCAATGAGGTTTGATAGACTGTTCTTTCAAAAAGGCTGTGACAAGGTCAGCAGACTTTGAAGTTAGCTTGGAACTCGCTGGGTCATAATTCCAAACAGGATCGATAATAATTCCATCTCGAGTTGAGGGATCCCAAACGACATAAGTGAGAGTCGACGTTTCAGTATCGAAAAAATGTTGAACTTTGATCATACGAGTTTCCTGTCGCGCAAGAGTTTAAAAGTAATCATACCTCCAAGAAGGCCCAATCCGAAAATAAGAGGAGCTTTTTGAAGAGTGGCAAGAGACGTCAACGCAGGTCCGGGACAAAATCCAGCAAGGCCCCAGCCTATTCCAAAAATGATAGCCCCCAGGATTAATTCTTTATCCACTTTTCTAGGTTCGGGAATCTGGAGTTTATCCTCGATGAGGGGCTTTTGCCTCTTCAATACCAATCGATAAACCACAGAATAAGCTCCGATCGCTCCCACCATCACAAACATCAAGCTAGGGTCCCAATCTCCAAAAATATCGAGGAAAGCCAAAACTTTTTTGGGTTGGGTCATTCCTGAAACTGCAAGGCCTATAGCAAAAATAAGCCCGGACAAATACGATCCGATAGCCGGTTTCATAGCCCCCCCCAAACATGTCTTACAAAACTTACGGTTAAGATGCCGAAACTCATAAAAAGTAAAGTCGCCACGATGGAGCGAACAGAAAATCGACTGATGCCACAAACGCCGTGCCCGCTAGTGCAGCCATTGCCCAGACGGGTCCCAATCCCCACCAAGAATCCGGCAATGACCACAGCGGTACTTGGCATTTGAATCATTTCAAAAGACTGAGGATGAAAGTGATACATCAGGGCTCCTCCTGAGAGAAGTCCTGCTAAAAAGGTCATCCTCCAAAGCGTATCGGTCCGGTTAAAGTTGAAAAGCCCGCCGATAATCCCGCTGACCCCCAAAATTCTGCCGTTTAAAAACCAGAGAAGTCCTGCTCCAAGCCCGATTAATAGACCCCCAATAAGCGCTAAAAACATAACCTACAACCTTCCTTTCAACATACCTTCCCAATACATCGCCGGTAGGAAGTGTTTCTTCAAAATGTACATGCTAGTTCTCTCTTGAGATTGATCGAAGGGAAAGCTTTCACAGGGATTTCCGTCGTAATCGAACTCGGCGAGAATGACCTTACCATACCGAGTGACAAGAGGACACGAAGTGTATCCATTGTACTTAGCTGTGAGAGGTTTCCCTTGAGAAAGGCTCACTAAATTTTCCACTAAAGTTGGAGCCTGTTTTCTGATAGCGGCCCCCGTTCTCGAAGTGGGAAGCGAAGAAGCATCGCCAAGCCCGAAAATGTTGGGGTACTGAGTGTGCTGCAAAGTAAATTTATCAACCGAGATCCATCCGTCCTTATCAGCGAGGGGACTACTTCTAATGAATGCCGGTGCCCCCATCGGCGGAGTTACGTGAATCATATCGTATTTAAGAATTCTTTCTTCTTGGGTCTCTACGTTTCGAAAATGGGCTTCACGTTTTTCCCCATTAATGGCGAAAAGGTTGTGCTTGTACAAAGTATGAATATCGCGTTTTTGGATAATAGCGGCTAGCTTTTCCGCATATTTTTTCACTCCGAAAATTTGCGCTCCAGCAGAAGCGAAAACCACTTCACATTCATTGCGAATATGCATTTTTCGGAAGTAGTCCTCTGCCAGATACATGATCTTCTGAGGGGCCCCACCACATTTTATCGGCGTGTTTGGAAAAGTAAAAACAGCTCTTCCACCCTTAAAATTATGAATCTCTCTCCAAGTGCTGTCGACAGTCTCGTAAGAGTAATTAGAAACCACGCCATTAGTACCAAGGGTTTCTTTTAAACCTTGGATCCGGTCCCAAAAGATCTCCATTCCGGGAGATACTACTAAATATTTATAGCCCCACTTTTGTCCTTTTTGGGTGACAAGGGTATTTTGCTCAGGCTGAAAACTTACGACTGCATCTTGAACCCAATTCACTCCACGAGGAATAATATCTGCTTCACGGCGCTCAGAAATTTCTTTAGGAACAATTCCCCCGCCCACCAAAGTCCAGATGGGTTGATAGTAATGGGTTGAGGATGGCTCGATTATAGTAATAGAAGAAAAGAGTTTTTTCTTTGCGAGCCTAGCCGCGACTGTGATTCCCCCGGTTCCGCCGCCAACAATTAACACTTCAGAAAAGTTATTATGAATATCAACCACAGCATCCTCCTTGAGTTGGGACTATTATTTTTGTACTTGAGTATACGTTCGTCAATTTTTCTTTGGAGGACGAGGGGGAAGAGGAACATAAGGGTTTTCGGGCCAGGAGTGTTTCGGATAGTTGCGGCTGAGCTCTTTTCGGATGGTAGGGTAGTGGTTGTTCCAGAAACTGTTTAGGTCACTTGTGACCTGAACAGCTCTAAAGTTTGGGGCGAGCAGATGGACAGTCAGAGAAACTTTTCCGTCGCAGATTTGGGGAGGTTGAGTGAGTCCAAAAAAATCTTGCATTCGCGATTCTACCCAAGGAGCTTTGTCGATTGCGTAATGTATCTCAGATTTTTTTTTGTTCGGGAGCGTGAGATGGGTGGGACATTTGGTCTCAAGGAGATGCTCATGTCCCTGACACATAAAAGTTTTAAAGGCACTCAGACACTCAGGTACGACGATTTCATGACGGCCCCTTTTTTTTGAGAACCAAGTTCTAATAAATTGGATTAGGTTTTCTGGGGTAACCTCAAGTCCCGTTTTTGAGTGAATATTTAAAAGTTGGCATCTCACTATCAGGCTTTCCATTTCTCCTGCTGGAAATAAATTCTTGAAGACCGCCACCCAATCTGGCAAAGTTAAGGAATTCAATTTTTCTGGTGATATCTTCAGACATTCTTTAAGCAGTATCGGAAAGGGGATGTTTTCATTAACGAGTGGTCGCTCAACGCTGTCTATGACCAACTGGCCTAACAAAATCTGCGAATAGGAGTTGAGTTTCTGCTTTTCCTTATCCCAGATCACAATCTCAGTTTCTTTAAGAGGACAAGGTGAAAGATCGTAGAGCCAGCTTTCTTCAATTGAAACCAAAGAGTTTAAAGCCACTGAGGAAAAGTTTCCCCGCTTGAATTCCTGGACATCCAGGGCGATGACAAAGGGAGATTTTTCGTTGAATACGAAGTCTGTTCCGCTTTTCAGAGATGCGGTACCTCCAGCAGCCAAAACAAACTCGATAGAATTTCCCCTCTGTCCAGGGGACCTCTTTTGAGAACTTTTGGACTGAGCAACTCTGTCGGAAAACGCCGTTAGAAGACTCCGTGATAAAGCTTCTGAGGGGCTGTTTTTGGAGGAATGGGAACCCTCAAAGTTTGCTTCCATCTGTTGTTTTATTCTGCGGCTCTGAGGATCTAAAGGCCGGTTGAGTTCATCTAGGGCATCGAGCGAGTTCAAGTTTCCTTCAGAGATCAAAGCCGCCAAATGAAACCCCCGATCCAGGCATTGGTTTCGTTCGCATTCGATCAGGAAACGCGAAATCCTTGGATGAAGGCTAAACGCTTTCATCTTTTCGCCAATCTCTGTAAGTCGGCTTGGCTCTTCGGCAGAATCCAGTGCACCCAACGAGAAAAGGAGTCGTCGAGCGGATTCTAGTGAAGAAGGAGCAGGGGGATCAAACCAATTAAAGTCTGAAGTCTGTTGAATACCTAAGGCCTTTAGCTCAAGAACCGTTTGGGCTAAGTCTGCTCTTTTTATTTCTGGAGTTTCAAAAGCTGCTCTGGTTTCAAAATCATGTTTTGTAAAAAGACGATAACATTGCCCGGGCCCTGTTCTGCCGGCGCGCCCAGCACGTTGAATCGCTGAGGCTTTGGAAGAGGGTTTAGTGGTAAGACTAGGCACTCCGGTCCACCAAGAGTAACTCGCAGTCCGTTGAAGTCCGCTATCAATCACACAATTAACGCCCGGGATAGTGAGCGAAGTTTCGGCCAGATTGGTCGATAGAACCACTTTTCTTTTTAGGTAGGGTTGAATTGCTTTTTCTTGATCTTCCTTTGCAAGCTCTCCGTGTAAGCAAAAAGTTGAAAAGTTGAGCTTACGAGACAAAAGCTCCAGTTCCGATTCACAATTTCTGATCTCTTTCATGCCAGGGAGAAATACCAAACAGTCTCCTTGTGATGATTTTCGAAATTCTTTTTCAACGGCCTCTTTAACAAGCGTTGTGATTGGCTTTTGTGTTTGGTCTTGATTGAGATAATGGGTTTCGACCGGGAATATATGGGACTCTAATTTTACGGTAGGGGCTTCGGGCAAGAAAAATTTTAATGGCTCAATTTCAAGGGTTGCCGACATGACGACCAGTTTGAGGTCGGGGCGAGTGGTTTTTTGTAAGAAGGCGAGAAAACTCAAACTCAAGTCGGTGTACAGATGCCTTTCATGAAACTCATCTAGAATGACAATGGAGACCCCTTCCAACTTTGGGTTGTTGATGACCCGTCTCATCAGCATCCCTTCCGTGAGATACAGGAGACGGGTTTTATCGGAATATTTTTTTTCAAAACGGAAATGATATCCCACCAAATCCCCTATGGAACACTTCTCCTCCTCTGCCACTCTGAGAGAGGCAAATTTGGCCGCCAGCCGCCTAGGCTCCAACACCCAAATCTGGGAATCTCCAGATAGAATAGTGGATTTGAGCAAATAAGGAGGGAGACGAGTTGTTTTTCCCGAGCCTGGACTTGCTTGGAGAATTAATGCGGGGTGGTGTCTCAGTGTTTTTTCGCATTCCGGCAGTAAGGGGTCGATGGGAAGTGGGGCTTTTGGAATATTCATAAGAATTTTATATAAATGACGCCTTACGTGTCGCGTTAATCTGGTCTATCTCCCTATTTGAAGATACACTTAATAGACAATCCATCCCAATTTTAAGTCATCTAAAATTTAAGCAGGAGAAGAAAAATGGCCCACGCTTCAAATGTTTTCAAAATAACCCCTGAAGCCACTCCCTATTTAATCGCCCCCTTTAAGGCGAGAAATCAAAAACTTTGGATTGTTCTTCCCGCATTCAATGAAGCTGAAAACTTGGGGAAGCTTATAGAAAATATTTTCTCAAGTCTTCATGAATTTTCAGGACACTATGAAGTAGTTGTTGTGGATGATGGAAGCCAAGACTCTACCAAAAACGTAGCTGAAAGTTTTCTGTCTCAGGTTCCGCTAACGATTTTAGTTCATGAGAATAATTTAGGGCTCGGGGCTACCATGCGTGATGGATTCCAATATGTAGCCAATAGATGTTCGGCGGATGACATTGTAGTGGCAATGGATGCCGATAACACTCACAACCCTGGACTGATTCCCCTCATGGTCAACTGTATTTCCGAAGGAAATGATGTTGTGATTGCTTCCCGCTATCAAAATGGATCCTACATTCGCGGGGTCTCTGGGGTTCGTCAGGTTTTAAGTTTAGCGGCGAGTTTTTTGTTTCGTGTTTGCTTCCCTGTCAAAGGGGTTAAAGATTACACTTGTGGTTATCGAGCTTATCGGGCCGACTTGATTCAAAAAGCTTTTCAAACTTACGGGAAAAATTTTATCAATCAAAATGGCTTCGAGTGTATGGTCGATATTCTCATCAAGTTAAGAAAATTAGATGCTATTTTCCGAGAGGTTCCTCTCATCCTCCGCTATGATTTGAAAGAAGGGGCCAGTAAAATGAAAGTGGCTCAAACTATTTTAAGAAGTTTGTCGTTAATTGCTAAACACCGATTAACCAAAGCCACGGCTTGAAGGAGAACGGTTTGGATCTGAATCAATTTTTCCGAAAAGAAAGTTTAGCTCGTCTTAAAAGCTCCGGTTGTTTTCCTCCCGAAAAAAGCTCTCGAGAGATGGAGCTTTGGTCCTGTTTGTTTTTCAAAGAACAACCTTTTTCGGATGTCGCTCCAAGGGCCATTCTGGTCGGGGATTCGCATTTATCTCCTCACTTTTCTAAAAACGACAGTTATTTAGAACTTAATCGTAGGATCCAAAACCTTTTGCCGACCCTGTTTATGGCCCAAACTTCGGCAGCTTTGGACCGAGGGGCTCTGCCAGGCGAGGGAACTCTCCATTGTCCTTTGTTTCCGTCCCTGCATCAAAAAGCGATAGTGAGTGCCAAGTGCGTTGTCAGCTTTCATTTAGAACCTCTTCTTGTTGCTGTGGCCAATAGAGTTCCTGCTATCCTCATTCAAGGAAGAAAAAGTGAAGAGAGTGAAATCGCTCAGAAAATGGGAGTTCCGGTTGTTATAGGACAAGATCCTAAAAGAATGGTGGCTGAAATTGAAATGTACTTCTCCCACTATTCTTGGAAAAAAATCGATGAGTTCTGCTCAGAGCTTAGAAGTGAATTATCTCTCTCTGAGCAAATTGCTAGAAGATTCGAATCTGATCAAAGCTCGGCTCCTTTTGTAGTTTGCTCGATGACCGACTCAAACTATTTGCCCTTCTTTTTGGGGTTTCTTGAAAACGTTAACAATATGTCTTACGGAAACTTTAAATGTTTCTTATTGGCACTTGATTCCAACGTTTCTAAACAAGTTAAAAATCTGAAATTAGAATCCCAAGTTGAAGTGGTTTCGATTGCAGACCTTTGGAGTCCTGATGAACTTGCCGTGGTTCAAAAACGATCCGTAGGATTTCGGGCGTTTTCCTCGAAACCCAAACTAATTGCACGGGCTCTTAAAAACACTTGTGGCCCCGTTTTTTATTGTGACTCGGATGTTTTCTTCTTCGAACCGGTCAAACAACTACAAAGTGTGTTGGAGCATGAAGAAGTAGTACTTTTTCCGCATCTGAATGACCAATACCCTTCGGCCCAACTTGATGGACTTTTTAATGCGGGCATGTTGGCAGTGGCTCCAGGCGCTGAGAATTTCTTAGATTGGTGGAGCGAATTATGCTTCAGAGAATGTGAGTTTAATCGCGAAAGAGGAGTCGTTGGGGATCAGGGATACTTAAATTTGGTGCCGGTGCTTTTTGATAAAGTGAAAATTTACAAAAAGCGCAACCACAATGTAGCTCGATGGAATAGTCGAACTTTGAATTTACGGTTTGATCCCGTTAAACCAGAAGTTCCTGTGATCGATGATGGCACTTTGGTTTCTACTTATCATGCGGCTTTCAGTGATGAAAAAGGCGTTTATGAAATGAAGTTTATTTGGGACCAATTAGTTAGTTTTTTCTCACCGGCCTACTCCCAAGGGGGGTCTAAAGCTTTGGATGTTAACGTCCGCGTCCAGCAGAAGCATTACTGGTTACACTTAGAGTATGTGGATAAATGGGAAAGCTTCCTAAATAAGAAGCTTATCAGTTCGCTATTGGCTCCTTTAAATCTTGAAAAGGAGTTTTGGTTTTCTGAAAAAGGCCGCCCGTGGGTGCGGTCGGCTGTGATAACGAAACGTATTTTGAACCACTTAAAAATTAGAACCCATCAAGGTGTCTCGTCCGGTCCGAATCGGCCGGTTCAGAACAACACCGAAGGGTGGGTAAATAGTAACTTAAAAGCCCTCCAAAAAAGCGGGTCCTCTCGCCCAAACTCCACCCAAGCAGCTTAGGGCAAACTTGATACCCTAAAAATATCAATAACCTATTGAAATCACTTATTTCGAGGCTCCTTTAATTGCGTTTAAAAGGGGTTTATGTTAGAGCTTCCTACCTATGTCAGAAAATCTCATGAATAGCCCTGAAAAATCGGACCCTCAGAATGCGAAAAAAAGATTAGGCCGCCTTCCTGTTGGGAAGGGAAAACTGCCTAATTGGTCTAGCCGCAATAGTTTGTGGACCTGGATTCTATTTGGGGTGGCAGTCATTCTCTTAGTTTCCGTCTACTCCAAGCCTGACTTCTCGTCGAAAGAGATAGGCTATAGCGATTTTAGAAATAAGATCAAATCGGGTGAGATCAAGAAAGTTGTTTTATCGGAAAATATTTTAAAAGGCCTTACTGAAGAAGCGACAAAAACTCCGATGGCCAATCGGCAGAGAGTCCAATCTGAGGCTGTCGCTTTCTATCTGACTATTCCGGTTGAAGACCCCAAGTTAGTCGAGCTGATGGAAGAAAAAGGGGTCGCCTTCGAGCAAGAAAATGTCATGGTGAAGAATTTTTTCTGGCATTGGATTCTTCCCTTTATGGGATTGATGTTTGTCTGGAGAATTTTGTTTTCAAAAGCATTTAAGATGGGCCCGGGTGCTGGCATTATGAGCTTCGGCAAGAATCGCGCGAAACTTGTTGTCGATGATTCTAAAAAAGTAACCTTCCAAGATGTCGCTGGCGTTGATGAGGCTAAAGAGGAACTCAGTGAAATTATCGAATTCTTGAAGACGCCCCAAAAATTTAGAGCCATTGGTGGAAAAATTCCGAAAGGGATTTTATTGGTAGGACCTCCAGGAACCGGAAAAACCTTATTGGCCAAAGCGGTCGCAGGTGAAGCGGGAGTTCCCTTCTTCTCTTTGAGTGGTTCTGAGTTTGTTGAAATGTTTGTAGGCGTAGGAGCGGCCCGGGTGAGAGATCTGTTTGGGCAAGCTGTTGAAAAAGCTCCATGTATTATTTTTATCGATGAGCTCGATGCCATCGGTAAAGTGCGAAGTGCTGTGTCTCCAATGGGCGGTCATGATGAACGGGAACAGACACTGAATCAATTGCTGGTTGAGATGGACGGCTTTGATACCCGAACCGGGGTGATTATCATGGCTGCTACCAATCGACCTGAAACTTTGGATCCCGCTCTATTAAGAGCCGGCCGGTTTGACCGTCAGGTACTAGTGGACAGACCTGATATCAAGGGACGTGAAGCCATTCTGAAAATTCATTCTCGTAACGTGAAGTTGGTTCAGGGATTGGATCTTCATGTGGTAGCTGCAAGAACTCCTGGGTTTGTGGGAGCCGACTTAGCTAACGTGGTAAATGAAGCTGCTCTGCTTGCTGTTCGTAAAAACAAACAAGAGGTGGAGATCTCCGATTTTGATGAGGCTATTGACCGAGTCATTGCCGGGCTTCAAAAGAAAACTCGTTTAATCAACACTAAAGAGAAGAAGATCGTTTCTCATCATGAAATGGGCCACGCTCTAGTCACCTATTTTACTGACGGCTCAGATCCTGTGCATAAAGTTTCGGTAATCCCAAGAGGATTTGGCGCTCTAGGCTATACGATGGCCCTTCCTAAGGAAGATCGCTACCTTATGACTCGAGAAGAGCTCATAGCTCGTATCGATATTTTGCTTGGGGGAAGAGTAGCTGAAGAAGTTGTTTTTAATGAAGTCTCAACAGGGGCTCAAGATGACCTTCAAAAAGCCACCGATATCGCTAAGAGAATGGTGATGGAATATGGGATGAGCGAAGCCTGTGGGCCTAGAACTTTTAGCGCCGAGCGCTCCTCTTTTATTCAGTCTGCTGCGGGCCCTATGAGCTTCCAAAAGGAGTTCAGTGAAGCCACGGCTGAGAAAATAGACAACGAGGTAAATAAGATTTTGGCCGACGCTTACGGAAGGGTCAGAAAACTTATTCAGAGTAAAAAAGAGTTACTGATACATGTTTCCGCAATCTTGACCGAAAAAGAGGTCATTGAAGGGAAAGAGTTAACCGATTTAATTGTGGCTTTTGAAAACCCTGAAGTGGCAAAAGCTGCTGAAAATACAGGATTTCATTCCGATGAAACTGTGGAAATAAAAGGAACAACCCAAGCAGATGGGGCCGAGCTGAAGGTTGAGGCAAAAGCGACCGATAAACCGAATTCGCCGGAACTACCCCATTGCTAATATAGGCCCTTGTGGTTACTATGTGGCCGATTTTTTTAAAGAAGGAAAAGGTAAATGGCTGAAACAAAACAAAAAATAGATGTTCGTACTTATTCTCGTTATGTAGAAAAAGGGCTGTTAAAAGATGGTGATGTTCAAACTTATATGAAATCACTCCCCGACGAAACTGAAAATGCGGTTTGGGTTGATCCTACTGCGGAAGAAGCTGAGATCCTAGAAGAGGGTGAAGAAGACTTTGAAGAGGCTGAAGAGGCTGAAGAGGCTGAAGAGGCTTCCCCTGTGGCTCACGCACAGCCAGTTGAAGAGGGAACTTGAAAAACGAAGGGGTTCCCATAGTCAAGGAAGGGCTTCCTTTCCTTTTCATCTCTCTGATAGCCTCAATTGCATTTTGGGTCGGAGGGTTTTGGCCCATCAGTATTCTATTCTTAGGGCTCACGCTGTTTATCGCTTTTTTCTTCAGAAACCCTGAGAGATTAGCTCCAGTCGGGGCCCATCTGGTTTGTTCTCCTGCCGATGGCAAAGTGATTTTTTTGGGTGATGCGAAGGAGAATGAATTCTTAAAAGAGGAGATGCAGAAAGTTAGCGTCTTCATGTCCCTTTTCGATGTGCATGTGAACCGTGTGCCTATCGATGCGACCGTAAAAAACATGAAGCACCATAGAGGGCGCTTTATGGCGGCTTCAGAAGACAGGGCTTCAGAAGAAAATGAAAGAAATTGTATTTTGTTGGAAACCGGTAAAGGAACCAAATTAGTTTTGGTCCAAGTAGCTGGTTTAGTTGCCAGAAGAATTGTCTGTTACCCAGCTGTAGGAGCTTTTTTGCTCAAAGGGCAGCGTTTCGGTCTCATCCGATTTGGTTCTCGATGTGATATCTACTTCCCCAAATCTGCACAAATCCTAGTTAAAAAGGGAGATAAGGTTTTGGGTGGAGAAACTCTACTCGCTGAATTGAAGGGGTAAAACATGCATCCCAAGAACCGTAGAGCCTATATTTTAGTTGTTCCTAGTCTGTTTACGACGGGAAATCTTTTTTGTGGCTTTTACTCAATTATACGTTCTTTTGGCGGAGAGTTTGAGAGCGCGGCATACGCCATTTTTTTAGCCGGTATCTTTGATGTTTTAGACGGAAGAGTAGCTCGATTTACCAAAAGTACCAGCAAATTTGGAGTCGAGTATGACTCTATTGCAGATGTGGTTTCCTTCGGAGTTGCCCCTGCTGTGTTGGCTTACGTGTGGGTACTGCAACCGTTTGGCCGATTGGGTTGGGCGAGTGCTTTCTTTTTTGCCGCTTGTGGAGCTTTACGACTTGCTAGATTTAACACGATAGCCTCTGAGTTACCTAAAGCCTACTTTTTAGGGTTACCCATTCCTGCAGCTGCTTACTCTATAGCTGCTTCTTACGTGGCTTTTGCTCAACTCGATTTTGATTATTCTCCTTATGTGATGCTGGTGCTGGCCCCTTTACTTGGGTTTCTCATGGTGAGCAGTATTCGCTATCGAAGTTTCAAAGATTTAAATCTCAAGCACAAAAGAAGTTTTGTTTGGTTAGTGTTGATTGTCATCGGGGTGGCTTTAATAGCTACTCAGCCTGAGGTAGGTATCGGACTAGTCTTTGCCTATTACGTATTGGGTGGGGCTGTGAGAGAAGTTTATCTGTTTATTAAAAATCCGAGTGATCGGCAGAAAAAATATATTGCTCCTCAGTTTGTTACGACCGATCCGCCACAAGAGCCGCCGAAAGGAAACGTATGAAATTCGTAAATTTAGAAAGCATTGAATCTTTCGCCATCGTAGGAGCGACGGGCCTTGTGGGGCAAGAGATGCTCGATATTTTATGTGAGCACAAGATCAAATTTCCCAAAATTAAACTCTTGGCGAGTGAAAGCTCAGCCGGAGAAAAAGTGGATTTCGCAGGGGAAGAACTTTTTGTTGAGGAACTCAGTGCCGACAGTTTTGAAGGGGTTGAGGTCGCATTTTTCTCTGTTCCAAATGAGGTCACAAAGAAATATGTTCCAATAGCTGTTGCTAGCGGATGTTTGGTAATTGATGACTCGAGTGTTTTTCGGCAAAACTCCGATGTGGCTTTAGTTGTCCCTGAAATTAATGGCTCTGTTTTGAAAGATTTTTCGGGAAGATTAATTTCTGTCCCTAATTGCACAACAACTCCTTTGGTTATGGCTTTGAAACCGCTCCAAGAACAATATGGAATTGAAAGAGTTGTGGTAAGTAGCTACCAGTCGGTGTCGGGAGCTGGAAGAAAAGCTTTTGAAGAACTTTCTTTCCAAACGGCATCGCTGTTGAATGGTAAAGAGGCTGAGATATCGGCGTTTCCTCACCGTATTGCTTTTAATTGTCTTCCAGAAATTGGCGATGTGACTGATAATGGAAACACATCTGAAGAAGAAAAAGTTATCAAAGAGTCCCGTAAAATTTTAGAAATTCCCGATTTGAAAATTTCCTCTACGGCAGTCAGAGTTCCAACCTTTTCGGGTCATGGGCTTAGCGTTAACGTAGAGTTGCAAGGTGACTTCAAAACTATCGAAGAGGTTCGGGAGCTTTGGGATAGCTTCCCCGGACTCAAAGTGATCGATAATCCAGCTCATCATATTTATCCTACCAATGTTGAGTGCTCGGGGAGTGATCTGGCTTTTATTGGGAGAGCTCGCAGAGATCGCTCAGTCAAGTCAGGGGTTAACTTTTGGGTTATCACCGATAACTTGAGAAAAGGT
>Ga0136644_10003017_pt1 | contig 12655 bp, 10 predicted proteins | sample C_130820_EF_Meta_FD_94780 | JGI IMG/M metagenome (GOLD analysis project Ga0136644, IMG submission 94780) | Freshwater microbial communities from Lake Croche, Canada to study carbon cycling - C_130820_EF_MetaG (v2) (version 2) | ecosystem: Environmental > Aquatic > Freshwater > Lake | place... | reverse complement strand
TCTTCCCGGGACAGCAAAAAGTCGAGCTCCGTCAACCGCAAGGCGTAGCGTTCGAGTTGTTGGATCAGAAAGGGTTTCATGCGTCGAAGGGTTTAGACAGGGCTTTTGCAGGCGCTTGCATGCAAGCGATAAGGAGCGCAGGAATGACAGACGAATCGCCATCAAGCTGGCTCCTAGAGTGGGGCGGCGCTAACGCTCTTTGCGCAAAAACAAGCGTTGCACGGCCTGGATCGTTTGCGCTGCGCGCTCGGGGGCGGCGGCATTCAGTTCAGCCATGGCGCCGTGCAGCATTTTTTGGGTCAGGCCGCGTGAAAAGGCTTCCAGCACGTGCTCAGGGCTTTCGCCTTTAGCGAGCATTTTGCGCGCACGCGTCATTTCGGCTTCACGCCATTGTTCCGCTTGGGCTTGTAACTCTTGAATCAAAGGCACTGCGTTGCGTTGCACCATCCAGTGCATGAAACTTTGCACACCTGCATCAATGATGACTTCGGCTTCGGCCACTGCTGCTTGGCGGTGGGCTTGTCCGGTTTGCACCACAGCGGCCAGATCGTCTACTGTGTAAAGGTAGACGTCTTCCAGCGACTTGACTTCGGGCTCAATGTCGCGCGGCACCGCCAGGTCCACCATGAACATTGGGCGGTGCTTGCGTTTCTTGAGTGCCCGTTCTACGGCACCGAGTCCGATCAAGGGCAAGGTACTGGCGGTGCAACTGATGACCGCATCAAATTCATGCAATCGGTCAGGCAGGTCGGCCAGGCGCATGACTTGCGCACCATAACGCGAGGCGAGTTTTTCACCCCGCTCCATGGACCGGTTGGCGATCGCCATGCTCAGGGGTTGGCGTGCGGCAAAGTGCGTCGAGACCAGCTCGATCATTTCACCTGCACCGACAAACAGCACCTTGATTTGACCCAAGTCTTCAAACAATTGGCTGGCCAGGCGCACTGAAGCGGCCGCCATGCTGATGGAGTGTGCCCCGATCTCGGTGCTGCTGCGCACGTCTTTGGCCACCGCAAAACTGCGTTGAAAGAGTTGATTCAAGGTGCTGCCTAAAGCCCCGGCCTGTTCGGCAGTACGCACAGCATCTTTGAGCTGACCCAAAATTTGCGCCTCCCCCAAGACCATCGAGTCCAGGCCGCTGGCCACCCGAAAGGCATGTCGGGCGGCTTGGTCGTTTTCCAGTGTGTAGGTGTGTGAGCGCAGCTCGTTGGCGTGAACACCGCCCGCATGGGCCAACCAATCGAGCGTATCGGTCAAAGCCGAGGCGTCGGCAGCGCAGTAGATTTCTGTGCGGTTGCAGGTCGACAAAATGGCCGCTTCAGGTGCCTGACGGTCACCACGGGCCAATTGGTTGCGCAAGCCCTGCAAGGAGTGGGGCAATTGGTCCAAGGCGAAGGCAAACCGACCGCGCAAATCGAGCGGTGCCGTGGTGTGGTTCAAACCGAGTGCCCAGACTGCCATAGTGAGAGATTATAAAAGTCTGGCCAGCGCCATCCCGGATGCGCTTCAATTTGCAAGCAGTCAGCGGTGTCTTTGTTGAAATTGACGGCACAATCAACTGCCTCCACAACCTGCAGTTCGCATGCGTTTTGTACAGATCCTGTTCCACCTGTTGTACTTTTTCTTGCCCGCATTTGCGATGGCGGGGGTGTGCGTGATCGGTGGGGGGTGGCTGATCGGTTCCGCTTCAGCACCGCCCTGGAGGTCACGCTGGGCCTGGAATTGTGTGGCCAACGCCTTGGTTTTGATCGGTGGATTGTTGTGGTTCGACAACGACGGCAAGATGGCGACTTACGCCGCTTTGGTGCTTGTCAGTGCCACGGTAGAGTGGGTCCTGCAACGCGCTTGGAAACAGCGATAGGGATCACACTGGACTGAACATATCCACCCGGTCGGTGATGATGCCGTCAGTGCCCAAATCGATCAGCCGCTCTGCAGCCCATTCGTCGTTCACCGTGTAGCTCAGGCAGCGCATACCGGCAGCGTGCACCTGACGGACGGTGGATTCATCCCATAGCGCGTAATTGCAAACCACGGCCTGGCAGCCGAGCTGCTGGGCCTGCGCCAGCCAGCCATCCCACAAACTGTCGAGCAACAAGCCGCGTGGCAAATGCGGTGCGCTGGCTTGCGCGCCGGCCAAGGCTTCAGGTCGGAAGGAGGTCAACAACGGCCCAATGGTGTCGCCGGATTCGACGCCAGACCACAGCGCTGCAGCCTCTCGGCCCACGACTTCCCCCGTGCGTCGTTCGGTGCCTGGGGTGGGTTTGATTTCAATGTTCAAGACATAACGGTTGTGCAGGCAGAACCGGGCCAGGTTGGCCAAGGTCAAAAGGGGTTCGCCCGCGTAAGCCCGGGAGTGCCAGCTGCCCGCATCCAGTTGCGCCAAATCGTGCCAAGACTGATCCCCACCCACGCCATGGCCGCTGGTGGTCCTGTCCAAGGTGGCGTCGTGCATCAAGAAGACCACGCCGTCGCTGCTCAATTTGGCATCGCATTCGAACATGCGGTAACCGTGTTGTGCGCCCAAGCGGAAGGCAGACAGGGTGTTTTCAGGCGCCAGCTTGCCCGCGCCGCGGTGTGCAACCCAGCGTGGATAGGGCCAGTGGGGTAAATTCAAGTTGTTCATGCTGCCTCTCATACTGCCAAAAGCCGCTTGCCTGTCTCGGGGTTGAACCAGTGCACACGGTCTGCGCGGGCTGTGGCATGGAAGCGTTCGCCTGGCTGAGGCGCAAGGATCGAGGCGTCCAGGCGCAGGGTGATCAATTCGTCACCCAAGCGCGCATGCACCAGGCGTTCGGCCCCCAGCAACTCCACATGCTCAGTTTGCAGTTGCCAGCCTGTACCCGGGGTTAAGTCCAGGTGCTCTGGACGAATGCCCATCACATGGCCAGAAGTGCACTGGGGCGCGCGATGCAAGAGGTTCATAGGCGGTGAGCCGATGAAGCTGGCGACAAAGGTGCTGGCCGGTCGGTTGTAGACCTCTTCGGGCGTGCCAAACTGCTCCATCTGGCCGCCGTTCATCACGATCATGCGCTGGGCCAGCGTCATGGCTTCGACCTGGTCGTGCGTCACAAACAAACTGGTGATGCCCAACTCGCGGTGCAGTTTTTGAATTTCCAGACGTGTCTGGGCGCGCAGCTTGGCATCCAGATTCGACAAAGGTTCGTCAAACAAAAACACCTGCGGCTGGCGCACGATGGCGCGGCCCATGGCCACGCGCTGGCGCTGGCCACCGGACAGCTCGCGTGGCTTGCGGTGCAGCAGCTGAGACAACTCCAAAATCGCTGCGGCTTTGTCGACGCGTGCCTTGATTTCTTCGATGGGGCGCTTGGCGATCTTCAGGCCGTAGGCCATGTTGTCGAACACGCTCATGTGCGGGTACAGCGCGTAGTTTTGGAACACCATGGCGATGTCGCGTTCAGCCGGCTCCAAGTCATTGACCACGCGATCACCAATCGACACGGTGCCTGCAGTGATTTCTTCCAAGCCCGCCACCATGCGCAACAGGGTGGACTTGCCGCAACCCGAGGGGCCGACGATGACCACAAATTCGCCGTCGTGGATGTCAGCGCTCAGATCTTGAATGACGGTGTTGCCCTTGGCGCTTGCGCCAAAACGCTGAACGCCTGTGCCATAGGTTTTTTGAAGGTGAGAGAGGGTAATTGAAGCCATTATTTTTCAGTGTCCACAAGGCCCTTAACGAACCATTTTTGCATCAGCACCACCACCAAGGCGGGCGGCAGCATGGCCAAAATGGCCGTGGCCATGACCAGGTTCCACTGCACTTGGGCGTCGGCGCCCGCGGTCATGCTGCGGATGCCCATGACGATGGGGTACATGCGCTCTTCGGTGCTCATCAGCAAGGGCCAAAGGTACTGGTTCCAGCCATAGATGAACTGGATCACAAACAAGGCCGCAATGCTGGTGCGCGACAAAGGCAAAAGTACATCCCAAAAAAACCGCATCGGCGAGGCCCCGTCCATCTTGGCGGCTTCGGCCAGTTCATCGGGCACCGTCAGGAAAAATTGGCGGAACAAAAACGTGGCCGTGGCCGAAGCAATCAGGGGGATGGTCAAGCCCGCAAAACTGTTGATCATCCCGAAGTCGGCCACCACTTTGTAAGTCGGCACAATCCGCACCTCGACCGGCAGCATCAGCGTGACGAAGATGCCCCAGAACACCGCTTTGCGAAACGGAAAATTGAAATAAACCAAGGCAAATGCGCTCAGCAAAGAGATGATGATCTTGCCAAATGCAATGCTCAAAGCCGTGACCAAGCTGACCCACATCATCCGTGACACAGGCACTTGGCTGGTCACGCCGGGACCTTCGCCCATCAAAATCGTGCGGTAGTTCGCCAAGGCGTCATGGCCAAACCAAATGGGGATGGGCGATTGCGCCATCTCTTGGGCCGAATGGGTCGATCCCACCAAAGCCAAATAGATGGGGAACACAATGACCACCACACCCAAGACCAAAAGGGCGTGAGAGATCCAATCTAAAAAGCGATGCCGTTCCACCATGTCAGTAATTTACCTTGCGCTCGACATAGCGAAATTGCAGCACCGTCAAGCTGATGACGATCGCCATGAGGACCACCGACTGTGCGGCCGAGCCGCCCAAGTCCATGGCTTTGAAGCCGTCAAAGTAGACCTTGTAAACCAAGATGGCGGTGTCCTTGCCCGGACCACCCCGCGTCGTGGCGTCAATGATGCCAAAGGTTTCAAAAAAGGCGTACACCGTGTTGACCACCAGCAAGAAAAAAGTGGTGGGTGTGAGCAGTGGCAGTTGCACCGTCCAAAAGCGTTGCCAAACGCTGGCACCATCGATGGCGGCTGCCTCCACCAAGGACTTGGGGATGCTTTGAAAGCCCGCCAAAAAGAACAAGAAGTTGTAGGAGATCTGCTTCCAGACCGAGGCGATCACGACCAAGGTCATCGCATGCGTGCTGTTGAGCAAAATGTTCCATTCGACGCCGAATTTCTCCAGCACGTAGGCCACCAAGCCCACCGACGGCGAAAACAAAAACAACCACAGCACTCCCGCCACTACGGGCGCGACAGCATAAGGCAAGATCAGCAGGCTGCGGTACAACCAGATGCCCCGCACCACGCGGTCAGCGAAAAAGGCCAAAACCAGTGACAGCGAAATCCCTAAGCCTGCCACCAACACCGAAAACAAAGCGGTGGTTTTGAAGGATTCCAAGTAGGTGTCATCGCGCCACAAAGCAGCAAAGTTGTCCAAGCCGCTCCATTGCACCGACATGCCAAAAGCGTCGGATTGTTGGAAAGACTGCACCAAAGCTTGACCCGCGGGCCAAAAGAAGAACGCCAAAACAATGAAGCCTTGCGGTGCGATCAACACCCAAGGCAACCAGTTGGAGCGGAAAAGAACTTTTTTGTCGCTGCTCAAAATCAATCAAGCCAGTCGACGCGAACGCCGACTGGCTTGCCTTAAAAACGACCTGAAGAATCAGGACTTGTTGGCTTTTTCAAATTTCTCGAGCAATTCGTTGCCACGTTTGACGATGCTGTCCAAGGCGTCTTTGGCAGATTTTTTGCCCGCCCAGACTTGCTCGAGTTCTTCGTCTTCAATGGTGCGGATCTGCACATAGTTGCCCAAACGGATGCCGCGCGACTTTTCTGTGGTCTTGCGGATCATTTGATTCACAGAGACATCCGTGCCGGGGTTTTGCTTGTAAAAACCAGACTCTTCAGTCATCTTGAACGACGCCATGGTCACAGGCAAGTAGCCGGTGCGCTTGTGGTTCGCCGACTGGATGGCGGGATCAGACAGGTAGTTGAAGAATGCTGCTACGCCTTTGTACTCGGCAGGCTTTTTGCCGGCCATGGCCCAGAGGCTCGCGCCACCGATGACGGTGTTTTGTGGGGCGCCAGCGACATCAGGGTAGTAAGGCAAGGTGCCGACGGCAAATTTGAACTTGGCGTTCTTGCTCACACCGGCATAAGCTGCTGAGGAGTTGATGCTGATCGCGCACTCGCCGGATTCAAACGGCGCACCCGCACTGCCTGCACGGCCTTTGTACACAAACAAACCTTGCTGGGCCATGTTGCCCAAGTTTTCAATGTGACGCACATGCAGAGGGGAATTGACGACCAAGCGGGCGTCCATGCCCTTCATGCCGTTGCCCTTGGTGGCCAGCTCAGTGTTGTGCCAGGTGGAGAAGCTCTCCAGCTGGGTCCAACCTTGCCAAGCGGTGGTGAAGGGGCACTTGTGGCCGCTGGCTTTGAGCTTGGCCGCAGCCAAGGCCACTTCAGGCCAGGTTTGAGGCAGCTTGTCGGTGGAGATGCCAGCCGCTTTGAATGCGTCCAAGTTCACCCACATCACTGTGGTGGAACTGTTGAAGGGGAAGGACATCATTTGGCCGTTGGGGGCGGTGTAATAGCCCGAAACCGCAGGGACGTAGGCCTTGGGGTCAAATTTGTAGCCGCCATCGCGCATGATCTGCTCAACCGGCACCACCACGCCCTTGGAAGCCATCATGGTGGCAGTACCCACCTCAAACACCTGCAAGATGTGGGGCGCGTTGCCTGCTCGGAAAGCGGCCACAGCAGCAGTCATGGATTCGTCGTAGTTGCCTTTAAAGACTGGGACGATTTTGTAATCTGTTTGTTTGCCGTTGAAATCCTTGGCGATGTCACCAACCCAGTCGCCCAATGCACCGGACATGGAGTGCCACCACTGGATTTCGGTTTGGGCTTGCGCCGTAAGGCTGCTGGCTGCCAGAGCAACAGCGGCCAGGGTCATTTTTAAGTTCATGGCACATTCCTTCAAGTTTGAAATTAGCGGACACCTTAGCTTATTGATGTGACAATAGCATGAATGCGGCGCGCCATAACCGTGACAAGTCTCGCGTTTCGGGGGCCAATGTGCCATGCCACAGGACGGCTCCAGGCTTGCCTACAAAGGGCAGGGTTATGTTGCACTGCGATAAAATGACAAATCAGCCCATGGCACACACCCGCTGTGTCCGTTTTTGGCTGCGACCGGTTTGACACTATGAACGCACCCACAACGCTACACCACCTGATGCAAGCCGACGAGTCGGCGCCGCGCTTGCGCGAAATTCCCTACAACTACACCAGTTTCTCCGACCGAGAAATCGTGATCCGTTTGTTAGGCTCGCGTGCTTGGGATTTGCTCAATCAGTTAAGACAAGAGCGGCGAACCGGCCGTTCGGCCCGCATGCTCTATGAGGTACTGGGCGATATTTGGGTGGTACAGCGCAATCCCTACTTGCAAGATGATCTGTTGGACAACCCCGGCCGCCGCCAAATGCTGGTCGATGCACTGAACCACCGTCTTGGCGAAGTCCAAAAGCGCCGCACCCCCGACACCGACGCCCTGCGCGACGCCTTGGTCGGTGAGTTGTTGGACTTGGCCAAGCTGGCGCTGAAAGATTTTGACCGTGCCATCGCGGCCATGCATATTTTGCGCCGCCAAACCCAAAAAGTGCTGGGGCGTTTGACGGCCAAAGACAACATCAAGTTCGATGCCTTGTCGCGTGTCAGTCATGTGACCGATGCCACCGATTGGCGTGTCGAATACCCCTTTGTGGTGCTCACGCCCGACAGCGAAGCCGAAATGGCCCGCTTGGTCAAAGGCTGCATCGAGATGGAATTGACCATCATTCCGCGTGGGGGCGGCACGGGCTACACCGGTGGGGCAATTCCACTGACCTGGAAGAGCGTGGTCATCAACACCGAAAAACTCGAAGGCATGAGCGATGTCAAGACCCTGCAGCTGCCGGGTATGGACCACCCAGTCCCCACGATCTGGACCGAAGCCGGTGTGGTGACTCAACGTGCCACCGATGCTGCCGAACTTGCCGGTTACGTGTTTGCCTGCGATCCAACTTCTGCCGAGGCCAGTTGTATAGGCGGCAACGTCGCCATGAATGCGGGCGGCAAAAAAGCGGTGCTGTGGGGTACGGCGCTCGACAATTTGGCCAGCTGGCGCATGGTTACGCCCGACGCCGAATGGCTGGACGTGGTGCGCATGGACCACAACATGGGCAAGATCCACGACGCCGAAATCGCCACCTTTGAGCTGCGCTATTTCAAGGCCGACGGCAAAACCCCTTTGCGCACCGAAACCCTGGTCATCCCAGGCAAATCCTTCCGCAAGGAAGGATTGGGTAAGGACGTGACCGATAAGTTTTTGGCCGGTTTGCCGGGCGTGCAAAAAGAGGGTTGTGACGGCCTGATCACCAGCGCTGTTTGGGTTTTGCACCGCATGCCTCAACACATCCGCACCGTTTGCATGGAGTTTTTTGGCAACGCCAAAGATGCGGTGCCCAGCATCGTGGAGATCAAAGACTTTATGTTCGCCGAGCAAAAACGCTCGGGCGTCTTGCTGGCGGGCCTGGAGCACCTGGATGAACGCTACATGCGCGCGGTGGGCTACACCACCAAGTCCAAGCGCGGTCTATTCCCCAAAATGCTGTTGCTGGCCGACATTGCCGGCGACAACCCTGATGATGTGGCCCGCGTGACCTCCGAAGTTGTGCGCTTGGCCAATTCGCGCAGCGGCGAAGGCTTTGTGGCTATCAGCCCTGAAGCGCGCAAGAAATTCTGGTCCGATCGCAAAAAAACCGCCGCCATTTCGCGCCACACCAACGCCTTCAAGGTCAATGAAGATGTGGTGATTCCACTGCCCCGTATGGCCGAGTACACCGATGGCATCGAGTACATCAACATCGACTTGAGCTTGCGCAACAAGCTGTCCTTGTGCAATGAGCTTGAAAATTTCTTGGCGCGCGGCAACTTGCCCTTGGGCAAGCAAGAAGATGCGAACGACATACCCTCTGCCGAATTGCTTGAAGAGCGCGTGGCGCAAGCTTTGACAGTGGTGCGCGAAACGCGTGCGCTGTGGCAAGGCTGGTTAAACGACTTGGACGGTTTGTTTGCTCAGTTGCAGGATCACAGTCTGCGCGCCAGCTGGAAAACCCAGATTCGCGAGCCTTTGCGCGTGATTTTTTCAGGTGCGGCTTTTGAGCCGATCCTGACCGAATGCACCGCCATTCACAAACGTGTGCTCAAAGGACGCGTTTGGGTGGCGCTCCATATGCACGCAGGCGACGGCAATGTGCACACCAACATCCCGGTCAACAGCGACAACTACGACATGCTGCAAACCGCGCACGAGGCGGTCACCCGCATCATGGCGCTGGCGCGCAGTCTGGACGGCGTGATCTCGGGTGAGCACGGCATTGGCATCACCAAAATGGAATTCTTGAGCGATGCTGAGTTGCAGCCTTTTGCCGATTACAAGCAGCGCATCGATCCGCACGGGCGCTTCAACAAAGGCAAGTTGATGCGCAACGTCAAAGGCCCGCATGGCGAAATCTTGCAGGCCGACTTGACCAACGCTTACACCCCCAGCTTTGGCCTGATGGGCCACGAGTCGCTGATCATGCAACAGTCGGACATTGGCGACATTGCCTCCAGCATCAAGGATTGTTTGCGCTGCGGTAAATGCAAACCGGTGTGCGCCACCCATGTGCCGCGCGCCAATTTGCTGTACAGCCCGCGCAACAAAATCTTGGCCACCTCGCTGTTGGTCGAGGCGTTTTTGTACGAAGAGCAAACCCGCCGCGGTGTGTCGATCAAGCACTGGCAAGAGTTTGAAGACGTGGCCGACCATTGCACCGTGTGCCACAAGTGCCTGTCGCCTTGCCCGGTCAAAATCGACTTTGGCGACGTGACCATGAACATGCGCAACCTGTTGCGCAAGATGGGTCAAAAGAGCTTCAGGCCTGGTAACGCGGCGGCCATGTTCATGCTGAATGCGACCAACCCCGAAACCATCAAACTGGCACGTGCCGCCATGGTCGGTGTGGGCATGCGGGCGCAGCGCTTTGTGGCGGGCCTGCTCAAGGGTGTGGCACGCAAGCAAACCAGTGCACCGCCTGCATCGGTGGGGGCTGCGCCGATCAAAGAGCAGGTGATCCACTTCATCAACAAAAAGATGCCGGGTAATCTGCCCAAAAAGACGGCTCGGGCTTTGCTGGACATTGAAGACAACGATTACGTGCCGATCATCCGCAATCCGCAAAAAACCACCGCCGAAACTGAGGCTGTGTTTTATTTTCCAGGTTGTGGCTCCGAGCGTTTGTTCAGTCAGGTGGGCTTGGCGACACAAGCCATGCTCTGGCATGCCGGCGTCCAAACGGTTTTGCCCCCTGGTTATTTGTGCTGTGGTTATCCGCAAAGAGGCTCAGGTCAGTTTGACAAGGCCGACAAGATCATTACCGACAACCGCGTGTTGTTTCACCGCGTGGCCAATACGCTGAACTATCTGGACATCAAGACGGTGGTGGTCAGCTGTGGCACCTGCTACGACCAGTTGCAGGGTTACGAGTTCGACAAGATTTTCCCGGGTTGCAGGATTGTGGACATCCACGAGTACTTGCTGGAAAAAGGCCTCAAACTTGAATCTCAGGGCGCCTATCTTTACCATGACCCCTGCCACAGCCCGATGAAATTGCAAGAGCCTATGAAGACTGTCAAGGCCTTGATGGGTGACAACGTCATTGAGAGCAAGCGCTGCTGCGGCGAGTCAGGCACGCTGGGCGTCACGCGCCCCGACATCTCGACGCAGGTGCGCTTTCGCAAGGAGGAAGAGTTGCTCAAGGGCGAGGCGACATTACGCGATAGCGGTGTCTTGGCCCCGCAAGCCAACGTCAAGATTTTGACCAGCTGCCCCAGCTGCCTGCAAGGGCTGACCCGGTTTGGCGACGACATGAAAAACGGCCTGCTCGAAGCCGACTACATCGTGGTGGAAATGGCCAAGCACATTCTGGGCGAGAACTGGATGCCCGAATATGTCAGCGCCGCGAACGCTGGTGGCATCGAGCGCGTGCTCGTTTAACGAAAAGTTGCTGTGGCTGGTTTGACCTCCAAGACGCCTTTGCCCGAGTCGATGACCGTGCATGGCAGCACGCGCGTGCTGGAAATCGGTTTTGCCGATGGTGCGCAGTTTCGCATTCCCTTTGAGCTCATGCGGGTCTATTCGCCTTCTGCCGAAGTTCAAGGGCACGGTCCAGGCCAGGAAGTGCTGCAGACAGGCAAACGTTGGGTCGAGATGGAAAGCCTAGAACCCGTGGGCAACTACGCGGTCAAGCCGACTTTTTCAGACGGACATGACACGGGCCTTTTTACTTGGGAATATTTGTATTTTCTGGGTTCCGAGCAAGATGCGTTGTGGAAGCAGTACAACGAACGACTGGATGCTGCAGGCGCCGAGCGCGATGCGCCCATGCGCGCTGGCGGCGCCAACAGTTGCGGTCACTCCCACTGAAAGTTTTGCCATGAGTTCTACCCATTTCGGATTCAAAACAGTTGAAGAAACCGACAAAGCCAGGCATGTGCGCGGTGTGTTCGATTCGGTTGCATCCAAATACGATGTGATGAACGACCTGATGTCAGCCGGCTTGCACCGCGTTTGGAAGGCCTATACCGTTCAAGTGGCCAATCTGAAAGAGGGCGACCAAGTGCTGGACATCGCCGGCGGCACCGGCGACTTGGCCTTGGCGTTTTCTAAAAAAGTAGGGGCCACGGGCAGAGTGGTGCACACCGACATCAATGAAGCCATGCTGTCGACTGGGCGCGATCGTTTGCTCAACTTGGGTGTGGTTTTACCCACGCTGGTTTGCGATGCCGAAAAATTACCTTTTGCTGACGGCCATTTTGATGTCGTCAGCGTAGCCTTTGGATTGCGCAACATGACGCACAAGGCACTTGCGCTTCAAGAGATGTGCCGCGTTCTCAAGCCCGGTGGCAAACTGCTCGTGCTGGAGTTTTCGAAAGTGGCCAAGCCGCTTGAAAAGATCTATGACTGGTACAGCTTCAATGTGTTGCCGCCTCTTGGCAAGTTGGTGGCCGGGGATGACAGCAGTTACCGCTATTTGGCGGAGTCCATTCGCATGCACCCTGGCCAGGAAGAGTTGAAAACCCTTATGAAAAATAGCGGATTTGGCCATGTGGATTTTCACAACCTGAGCGCAGGGGTGGTAGCCTTGCATGTCGGTATTAAATGCTAATGTGTGTTCAATGGCCTCGGGCCGCCATTCTCTTGGAGACAGTGTGAAGAAATTACTCAGTGTTGTGTTGCTCATGGTCTTGACTTTGGGTGGCCTGAATGCCGAGGCCAAACGCTTGGGCGGTGGTCGCTCCATGGGGCAGCAGTCTGGCAATGTGACCCAGCGCGAGGCCGTCAGGCCTGCAGCACCTGCCCAACAGGCGGCGCCCTCGGGCGTTGCGAAACCCGCCATGCCACCTGCAGCACCTGCCAAGCGCCCTTGGGGCGCCATGTTGGGTGGATTGGCGGCTGGTTTGGGCTTGGCTTGGTTGGCGAGCAGCCTCGGTCTTGGCGGCGCCATGGGCAATATTTTGATGTTTGCTTTGGTCGCTTTGGCCGCTATGGCATTGATCGGTTGGTTCATGCGCTCACGCCGAACTGCTGGCGATGGGGGTCTGGCTTACCAAGGCTCAGGAGAAAGTGCGGCTTCTCCGGAGGTCTTGCGCAATTACAACCCTGAAAAAGTGGGCAACGATGCATCGGCACGACCTTGGGAGGCGCAGAACACGCGCTTTGACAGTGCCGCCCCTGCGGCCACAGGTTCGATGATCGG
>Ga0136644_10003016_pt1 | contig 12660 bp, 11 predicted proteins | sample C_130820_EF_Meta_FD_94780 | JGI IMG/M metagenome (GOLD analysis project Ga0136644, IMG submission 94780) | Freshwater microbial communities from Lake Croche, Canada to study carbon cycling - C_130820_EF_MetaG (v2) (version 2) | ecosystem: Environmental > Aquatic > Freshwater > Lake | place... | reverse complement strand
GGTCCGCCCCCCCGGGGCGGGGGGGGCGCGCGCCCGAGAGAAAAAACCCCCCCGCGGCCCCTCTTGCTTTTTGGTGGGGGGGAAAAAAAAGGGGGGACGGGCGCGTTGGGGGGGGGGGGGGGGGGGGGGGGGGGGGCGGGGCGATCAGAGCTTTTGGAAGAGGGGCAGCAGCGACGCGGCCAGATCGGTCTGATCCAGCCAGTGGTCGTCGTCCACCGCCGTCGTCGTGGTCGCGCCGGCCATGAGGGGCTTGGTCCAGGTGGGCGGGAAGGTCTCGTCGCGGCTGGCGACGAGCGCATGCCACGGGCACAGCAGCGGCTTGCTCAGGGACGCGGAGAGGCGGCAGGACACGGCGGTGACCACGGCGCGACAGCGCAGCTGGCTCGCCAGGTGCAGAGCCATCTGCCCCCCCTGAGACAGGCCGCCCAACACCAGCCTGGCCAGCCCCTCGGCCAGCAGCGCAGCCTCGGCGGCGACGAGCTTCTGCAGCTCCGCCTTGCGGAGGCGGAGGCTGAAGAAGTCCGCCGTGTCCTCCTGGGCGCCCTCGTGGTCCGAGAGGTAGTCGAACCACGAGCAGGCGAGGCGGCCGTCGTGCGCAGTGATGGCCAGCTCCGGCGCCTGGGGCAGCACGAAGCGCCAGGTGGGCAGCTGCTGACCCAGGCGCGAGAAGTCGTCCAGCAGCTCGGAGGCGCGCATCGAGAAGCCGTGCAGGAAGACGCAGGTGGCCTCGTGCCTCCCAGACCTCGGGTGCAACACGATCCGCTCCGTCGACGAAGTCCTGCCGCGGCCTCGTGACGCCTCTCGCCGGACCAGCCCCACGTAGCCGACGGCCATGGCTCGAAGGTGTGTTGGGGAAGGCGTTTCTTTGGACGAGTCTCGGCAGCGGGGGAGCTTCGCCGCACTTCGTCGGCTCTTTTGCCCCGAGACGCTCGCCGAGGGTGCGCGCACGCGCGTTCGGCGCCCGGCCTGCGCCGCCGCGGGCCGCGGGAGCTCAGGCCGGCGCCTTCCTTCAAAGGGGAGAGCGAGGTCAGGCTTCGTCTGCCCGCCTTTCAAAGTCAACCGCTCCCCCTGGTCGGTGCCGATGTCGCTCCGCGAGTTCGTCCGGCCTGGCGAAGAGCTCTTTTTCTTCAACGACCTGTTGCGCGCGCCCAAGGTCGACTGCAAGGCGGCGGCGGCTGCGGCGGTCGCGCAGCCGGCGATCGCCCGCGGCTGCACTCTCTACGACCGCATCCGCGAGAGGCAGCATGGCCTCGAGAGCGAGCGTTGGTCGGACGAAGCCCGGAAGCGGCGCATCGAGGAACTCGAGGCGGAGGTGGCGGCCTGCGGCAGGCGCCATGAGCTGCGCATCAAGCGGCAGAAGCTGCAGGAGCTCGAGGAGGCCAAGGCCGAGCTGGCGTTCATCCAGTCGGGTCGAAAGCTGGAGCAGTTCCAGGAGGCCACCAAGCCCTACGTCAAAGAGTACCAGCGGCAGCAGTTCTGCAAGACGTCCGAGGCCACCGACGAGCTCTTCCCAGCGGCCTCCAAAGACAGCCGGGTGCTCGAGGACTTCTTGGTCAACGTAGAGGGCCAGGCGCCGAAGTTCCAGATCCAGCACTCGGACGTCTGCGGCAGGTGCGGCGAGCAGCTGCAGCTGCAGCAGAGCCTCTCCATGCTCATCTGCTCCAAGTGCGGCAGCTCCAAGCCCTTCCTGGACGCCACGGCGTCGCTGCTGGCGTACTCCGACGACTTCGACTTCAGCTCCTTCTCCTACAAGCGCATCACCCACTTCGGCGAGTGCCTCTGCGCGCTGCAGGCGAAGGAGGCCATCGAGGTCCCGGAAGCCGTCCTGGAAGCCATCATGCAGCGGCTCTACGACGAGCGGGTGCAGAACGTCGACGAGATCACGGTGCACAAGGTCAGGGAGGTGCTGAAGAAGCTCAAGCTCCGCAAGTACTACGAGCACGTGCAGCTCATCACCTGCAAGATCACGGGCCGGGCGCCCCCGCGCATGACGCCCGAGATGGAGGAGCGCCTCAAGGTGTGCTTCCTGGCCGCCTCGGCTGCCTTCCAGCGGCACATCCCGGAGGGAAGGAAGAACATGGTGTCCTACTCGCTGGTCTGCCAGAAGCTCTGCATCCTGCTGGGCTACACCGAGTTCATCCCCCTCTTCGCGCCGCTCAAGTCGCGGGACAAGATGGCCAAGGCCGACGCCTGCTGGGCGCTCATCTGCCGCGACCTCAACTGGCCCTTCACGCCCTCCCAATGAGGCGAGCGCGCGTTCCGAGGCCGCTCTTCTATTTCGCCCGCCCCTTCGAAACGCATGGGGGGCCCGGCGCTGCCGCGGCGCCGGGGGGGCGGCGAAGAGCGGCCCCCCCGGCGCCCCAGCGCCGAGCTGCGGCTTCTGCTGCTGCTGCGGCCGCGGCTCCGCGGCGACGATGCGGCGGTGGCGGACGAAGATCGCGGCCCCTGCGGTCGCTGCTCCTGCACGCCGCGGGCCCTGGCGGCCTGGCTCGGCCTGCTCTGCGCCCGCGGCCGTCCCGCGACGATGCGAAGCGACGCCGCGGAAGGGAAATGAAGACCGACAGGGCCTCCACGGCGCTGCAGCTCTACCGGGTGCTGCTGGAGCAATTCGCCATCCTCTTCCACGTGCAGTTCGAGCCTCCTGACGATTGGAGCCGGGAGCAGACGACGCGCAAGGGCCAAATCGCCTTCCTGGTCGACGCACCTGCGGTGCGAAAGGCCCTGGAGCGGCTTGGCCGCGCGACCGACGTGCTGTGCCAGTCCAAGTCCTTCTTCAGAAGTCGAAGCAGCGCCGCCCAGCAGTTCGTGGCGGCCGAGGGCGCCCTGGAGAAGGCGCTGGCCGACGCGGTGGGGCGACGTCTGCAATTCGAGGAGCTGCCTTCGAACTTGGTCCAGTTCCGACGGTATTCTTCGTGCCCCGAGCCCGTCAAGCAAGGTCACGTGCACAAGAGCCCGTCCCCCGAGTGCATGAGGGTGGTGCTTCAGCACATGCAGCTCTTTGCGGCTCGCCTCGCCGAGAGCGTCGTCATGGACGCGCTGGCCAGGGTGCCCGAAGGTCTGAGGACCGACACGGCGCGAAAGATCCAAAACGCCGAGGCCGCGGCGGAGGCTTCGAAGTCGGCGTGGTTCAACCTGTCCAGGTTTCGACTCGCCTGGCGGGAGGACGAGCGGCATCACTGGAGCCTGGACGGCGCCTTGGACCGGTTCGGGTCGCAGGCAACCGAGGGGGGGCGCGCGCACCTCGGCCTCAGCAGCGAGACCCGCTGGCCCGGATCTGACGGGGGGCTGATACAAGACGACCTCACCGCAACGACACGCGAGCTCTCGCGACTCTCCGCCGCCCACGCGCGGGAGACCAACGTGCTGACCTCCGACTTCCTGCGCTTGCCGCCGGGCCAGAGCAGCAACCCGGACTTCGATCGGTCCTACGCGGAGGAGAGGCAGAAATACGGGCAAGCGCCCGTTAAAGACGTCTGCAAATGGAATCCCTCTCCCCGAGAGCAAGACGCCATGCTCAGCAGCCTGCGAGGAGCCAAATTGTCCCGAGCGAAAACCTGGAATGCGCTGAATCTGAAGGAGGCGCCGGAGCTCGCGGACACAGTTAAAGCTGTGCAGGACAGCCTGGAGAGATTCCGGAATGCCTACAGGACTGGCACCCAAGGCTTCCGGAGCCAGGTATGGCTGGGCGACATAGGCGGACGCCTGAAACTCATGCTCACCATCACCAAAAAGGAAAATGAGGGGTTGCACGACTTCGCGCTGTGGATGCTCTGCCGCGGCCGAACGCTCGCGGGCATGACTTTGGTGAACGGCTGCTTCCTTGAGAACGGTCGAGTCGTGGCAGGCAGCGAGGTCTCAGCGCAGATCTGAGTCGGCGCCGCCCAGCTCCAACCAGGCGCGAAGGCTGGAGGCGCGGCAGGCCGACGGGCAGAGCTGGGACCCCGAAGGGCAGGCGGTGGGCGGCGTGCAGCACGCGCGGTACGCCAAGGCGTCCGTGTTCGCGTCGGGCGGCCGCGGAAACCAGACCTGCAGCGGCGCGAGACATTCCGGAGAGGCGAAGGTATCCGAGCAGGCCTTCGACGGGTGGAAGAACCGCAGAGGCGCCGGCGTGGCCAGGCCACGTTCGGAACCGGTGCTGATCAGGAAGGTCGGCGGCGGGTTCTGGGCCAGAAAGCAGTCGCGACTGCGAGCTTCCGCGTCGTCGCCGCCGGTGAGGGCGCAGAGCCGCAGCTGCGTGTAACAGCCGTGCAGAGGCCCGGAGCTGGCGCGGCCGCCCTCGTCGGGCGTCAACAGCAGCTGGCGCGGCTGCATGATCTTTTGAATCTGGCTCTCGCCCTCCAGCAACCCACGCGGTCAAACGGAGGCTTCCCCCGACCGGACCATCTGAAAAAAAAAACGTCCATGGAGCAAGGCTTCGTGCTCTTCAACGCCTCGCATCATGAGAGGCGCCCGAAGGGCCCCAGGGCCGCGCTGCGACTTTTGGGCGGCTTCTCGGAGGCGGCCGTCGCCAAGGAGCACGCGCTGCAACTGCCTCAGGATTGTGACCTCCTGCTGGCCCCGATAGGCAAGGCTTTCGCCCTCACCAAATCTTTGCCCCAGGACGAGGGCGCACACCTCCGGCGGCTGCTGGCGGCGCACCTGCAGCGGCTCAGGGACCACGAGCGCGAGTTCGTGGGCAACGTCGCCGAGCAGACGACGGGCCAGGTCGGCAACGGCGGCGGCGGCGGCGGCGGCGCAGCCACGGCCGAGGGCACGACCGACCCCGCGCCTCCCACGGCCGTGCCGGAGCGCATCTCGCGGCAGAGCGAGGTCCGTCTGCAGAACTTCGCCGTGCTGTCGGTGCTCCCGGACGGCGACGAGCTCAGCACAGACCAGCAGGAGCCGGGCGTGGTGGTCTGGGGCCTCTACGACACCGAGGCCGCCGCCAAGGACGCCATCAGGCAGCGGCTCTCTTCTTCGGTGAAGGACCTGCACCTGGAGGTGGTCGCCATGTACGAATGGCTGCACCCCACGGAGGTCTCCAAGCACCTCGACGAGCTGGAGGAGGAGTTCCGAGACGAGACCTTGACCTCCATCATCGCCCAGCGCAAGGAGGAGCGGCGCAAGGTCCGAGACTTCCGAGACCTCTGCGGCGGAGAGGCGGGCGCGCCCATGGTGGACCTTTCGCAGCCCGAGCCGCGCCGCGTCGGCTTCGACCAGCCCACGCGGCTGGAGGAGCTCTCGCAAGGCAGCAGCGAGGCACCCGCGCCGGGGGCGTGAGCGCCGAGGGAGCTCGGCCGTTTTCGCCCTGATGGACAAAGGATGTCCAACTCGAGCGTGCCGCAGATCCGAGCGCTGCAGGCCCTGAGCACCTTCTTCCTGGGGGAACAGCCGCCGGCGCCCGGGAGCAGCTATCCCTTCGTGGCGCTGCGGACGCTGGCGCGCTTCCTGGACTGCGACGCCACCATCCTGCGACGGGTGCTGGAGCCGCTGGCCGCGCAGGGCTTCTGCGAGCTCACGAAGTACGAGGCGCGGCTGACGCCCAGCAGGTGGGCGTTGAACCATGGCCGCTACGCCTCCTTCCTGGCCTACTTCGTCGCCAACGCGCCCTGCACCCTGCGGGGCGAGTACAGCCTGCGGCCCATCGACCCCAAGGCGTGCTACAACTGGCAGCCGCAGCTCGAGGGCAAGAACGCCACCGTCGCGTCCAACTTCAACGGCGTCTACTCCAGCAGCCAGTACCGGGAGAACTGCGAGCCCGCCCCCGCGCAGGGCCCCTACGAGCTCCTGCCGCCGCTGCACTGCGGCGCGCAGCCGGAGCTCTCGGCCGCCGACAACCTCGACTTCCTGACCACGGCCGGGGGCGTCTTCTTCCGCGCCTTCTTGGCCAGCCTCTGGCTCCAGGGCTACACGCTGGCGACGGCCTACGGCCCGGTGGAGGTCTTCCTGGCCGAGCTCACGGAGCAGTCGCCCTGCCTGGTGGCCGCCCCGAGCGACGCCGTCTGGCTCGGCTTCCAGCAGCTGCAGCCCGCGTGGTCTCCGGGCAGCTTCCTGGCGCCGCTCTCGGGCCAGGAGTGCCTGGACTTCGCCAACCCCGCCATCTTCCCGCTGGTGCTCGCCAACCTCTTCGGCGGCAGCATCTCGCTGGCGGCAGACGGCACCGCGCAGATCGTCGCGACGGTCGAAGCCGACGCGCCCTCGCTGCTCTGTTACTACCAGGTCGTCGGCCCGACGCTCGGCGGCTCCTTTCTCGTCTCGCTGACGCCCTGCGGGCCGCCGCAGCTGCCTCCGCAGGCCTGCTGCTGATCGGGGGCTCGCTTCAGATCATATCGTCGTGCAGCATGTGGTAAAAGCCCGCGTAGCAGACCAGGCCGTCGCCGGCCTCGCCGGCCTCGCCGCGGCCTCGTTTGCGACCGGAGCCTGACGACGAGGACGCCGGCGGCGCCGCGGCGCGCGGAGGGGGGGCCGCCGCCGGCGCCGGCGCCGGGCCGGCTGCGCCTGGAGCCTCCTCCGGCGGCGCCTGGTCCGCGAGCAGGGCGCGCGCCACGAGCTCGCTGACGGGCCGAGCCGGCCCCTCGAAGGCATCGCAGGCGCAGCCGCCCGCGTAAGCCGTGGGCTTCTTGGAGAAGCACTTCTGGGTGAGGCCCCGGAAGGAGACGCAGAAGTAGACCTGGCTGCTGTTGTGCGCGGAGCCCTTGTTGAGGCAGTAGCGGTCGTTGAAGCCGCGCACGCGGACCCAGCAGCAGTAGCCACCGCCCCTGCCGCCGCCGCCGCCGCCGACCTTGACGACGTCGAGCACCAGCAGCTCGGCGAAGCGCTCGTGGTAGGCGCGGATGGACCGCAGCAGGCTCTCGAGCACCTCGGGCTGCAGGACCAGCAGCTCCTTCTTCGCCTTCGTCGGGAAGGCGCAGCCGTCGCGACGCAGGATCTCGTCGGGCCTGTCTTTGTTCCTGTCCCGCCGCAGCTTGCCCGGCAGCGGCGCGCCCGGCGGCGTTTTGAAGTCCTGGCTGGGGGCGTCGAACGGCGTGCGGATGCTGCAGGTCTTCACCGCGTGCGCCTCGTTGGCGCGCAGGTCGGCCAGCTTGGCTTCGGCGACCGCGTCGTCCCGGTGCAGCACGCGCCAGGGCCAATAGATCTTGTCGCAGGTGACGCGGCCCTGGAAGTGGCACTGCGTGCAGTTGCCCCTGCCGGCGCCGTCGCCGCAGGCGCCGCACTTCACGCTCTTCTTGGAGCCCACCATGCGCAGGCTGCCCTTGTGGCGCAGCACGCCCAGGTCCAGCACCTTGGCCCAGTCGTCCGCGCACCAGCTCAGCTTCTGCTGGCAGCGCTCAACGACCCCGGCCCAGATGGTCAGGGCCGTCTGGCTGTCGACGTTGGCCTCGGGGAAGATGACGTGCAGCCCCGGGGCCTTGCGCTGCTGCCTCTGCTCGTCCAGCACCGCGCACACCACGGCCCACTTGGGCTCCTCGAAGTATTCCGCCACGGCCGCGTGCAGCACCTTGCAGAACTCGAGGGTGCGCGCCTCCTCCGTCAGGGTCGGGAAGTCGACGTCGAAGTGCAGCCGAAAGACGTCCGTGTTCTTCTCGATGAAGAAGAGGTCGCGGCCGTGGCTGATGTCGTTGCCGTAGGCGTTGTAGAACTCATCCATACACTGCCACGGCACGTGAAAGCAGCCCCCGTACTTGCCGTCCATCCTCGTATGCGTGGCCTCGGCGTGCCGGCTCTTCTGCAGGATGCAGTCGCGCCTCCTCAGGAACTGCTCGGTCGTCTCTTGACGTGACGCCATGAGGGCGAAGGAGACAGGGTGGGGGATGGGCTTCGATCTCCCTTTGCCTGAGGTGCTCGGAGCCGAAAACGCAACAGCTGCCGCGGGCGTCCGCCCTCCCCCCTCTCCCTGTCCGAGCGGCCTCCCCTCCCTTCCCTTCGCCCCTCCGACGAGTCTGTGCCATGGCTCCGAGCCGTCTTCTCTGTCACGCGAAGTCCAGCCGCGCGCGCAGCACCTCCAGAAGCAGCGAAGACGACGCTGGCTGCGGTGGTGAGGCCGCCGCTAGCTCGGGGGGGCGGCCGCGGCGCGGCCGCCGGCACGCCTCAACCTGGGTGCGCCGCAGGGCCTCCGCCAGCGCGGCGGGGCAGAAGACGCCGCGGCGCTCCGCGACGGCGGCGTGGCGGGCGGCGAGCTGCCGGGCCTGCTCGGGGCCTTCGCGGTGCAGCGAGGCCAGCATGGCGCGATAGCGCAGCAGCGCCGGCTGCACGGCCGCCGGCTCGAAGTCGAAGAGGTAGGCCTCGCCCACGTCCAGCAGCTCCTGCAGCAGCTGGTCCAGCGTCTCCTCCAGCTCCCAGGCCTGCTCCAGGCCCTGCCGCTCGTAGGCGGCGCGCTGCAGGGCCTGCCTGGCCATCCAGGTGGCGAGCAGCGGCGCCCGCAGGCCGGCCGGCGCGCGCCGCAGCACCTTCGCCACCTCCCAGAAGAAGAGCTCGCGTCGCGACAGCGGGCTGCAGAAGCAGGCCGTCTTGAGGAAGTAGGCGGCGAGGCTGGCGGCCGCGAAGCGGTGTCGCGACCCGTTGGACTCGGCCAGCTCCACCAGCTCCCGGGGCGCGATGGGCTCGTGCAGGATGGGGTCCAGCTCCTGCGAGAGCTGGCGGCGCCAGCGCAGGAAGCGTTGGATCTTCTTCGCCGCGGCCTGGAGGTGCAGGTCGAAGCTCGGCGGCAGCCTGCGGCGCTTGGGCGGGGGTGCGGCCGGCTGGCCGGTCGAGGCCGGGAGCGGCCGCGGCCACGGCGCCGGAGCGGCGGCGCGGGCGAAGGACATGGGCGACGGAGAGGAGGGCAAGGGCGCGGGCGGTGCCGTCTCGAGCCGCGCCGCTGGCGACGCCGCCTTCGTTGCGTTGACTCCCGACGGTTTTTTTCGGGGTTGGCGATGGGGGCGGGGGGAAGGGGGGCTGGGGTGGGGCAGAGAGCGGGCAGCGCTGTCTCGAGCCACGCCGGAGGCGCCTTCATTGCGTTCGCCTCCTCTTCGCACCCTTTGAGAAGGCCTCCCGCATGACCTTTAGTTCTCCTGGTCGGGGGAAGCGCTGCAGGGGCATGCCCGGTGCGACTGCAGGACCCGGCCTGCACAGCCGCGTTTTGAGGATCTCGGACAACTGCAAGATGAGCTGGCACGTCTCTTCGATGATCAGTCGCATGTAATCCAAAGTCGGCATCTGTTTTTGCCAGTTTTTCATGAAGTTGCCTCCATTCACTTCTCCACTAGCATTATAAACATTTGTGAGCCTCTTCTTAAGTCCTTCTATATGTTTCTTCCATTCCGGCAGCTTAAATAGCTCCTCAGCGCCAGAACCTTCGATAACGGCAAACAGAGCGTGAATCAGCCTCCCGTTCTTGACGGCTATTGACTTCATGGACTGGCCCTCGCGGGCTGTGGGCGTTTTGCGCTGCTCCTCATCTATCATGCTGACCACTTTTTCGACCGCCGTTGTCATGGTTCGCGTTCGCTTGAGCCCCAGACCCTCCAAAAATGAATATAAGAGGCTGGAGATCGGCTTTTGAACGTTGTCAAAGAGTCCTTTCACGAGCTTCAGCATCATGCCAATGAAGGCGACCCCGGGGACGAACTGCTCCGCCGCCTGCAACAAGCCTTGGATGACCGACCACTGCTTGGCGACCTCGGACAGGCCCAGCAACTTGATCATTGCGGAGCTGATCCAGCCAACGAAGGAAGCGAGTAGCATCGCTAGGAAGCACCACAAGAGCAGATACACCACCTTCACTGAAAATTCGACGCGCTCGCTGTTCATACACACCAACAGGTCATCCGTCATGTTTGGCAGCAGGCAAGCTACCTCCAGCAATATCATGATAGATGTCAATGCACTTGTCGTGACGAACGCGGTGTGGCTCTCTTCATGAAATGTCATCACCGGGATATAGCTCTTGACCACACTCGCCAAGAGGGTCTCCAAGCTCGGGGCGTCGAGCCAGGCCATCAGCCCTTCCGGGAGCTTGATGTATTGCCTCAAAGTCAAAGGAATTAACTTTGTCAAACCCTCTTGGGTCTTAGACCTTCCTTGCAGAAGAATTCTGCTGGCGGTGAAGTACCGCAGCCCTTCGCATGTTCTTCTGGTGCGAGACGCGTTCCCACTCTGCTTGTCGATCAGGGCTTGCAGTCGAGACGCCTGCTGCGGCACCGAGGTCTTTGCATCTACGTCGGCCAGCCAGACCACGCTGCCAGGCTCCTGCAGTTCGGCGGAGCTCATGAACTTGCAGACGTTCTTGAAGCTCGTATGCAACGTCTTGGGTGAACCGGCGAGTTGTACTCCCACCACGAAGATATGCCCGTTCGAGTTTTTGAGGAAGTAGTAGCCCCGCGGCTCGGAGCAGCCCTTCGCACATTCTTTGCCATGCTGCCACCAAGATTGGTCGGGGCGCGCCAGACCAGCTTCGACGTCTACGCAGCGCGCCTCGAAGAGCTGCGTGAACCCGCCGACGAATTTACCCAGGGTAATTGGGAAGAGGCTGCCTTCCATTTCGTTCATTATCCTCCGTTGTTCAGCTCGCTGTGGATCCGGCGTGGGGGAGATGGCCTTTCGTTTTTGTCTCCGGAACATTTCAAAGAGGAAGAGTTTTTTTTTCAGACAGTCTGTCGGCTGACGTCACCGCAGTTTTTTTGTTCAGAGCCCGCAGCTGACGTCGCCGCAATGCCTGGTCAAGCTCCAGGGCCAGAAAACACGTCGCCCAGTCTTTGGCATTCAACATCATCAGGGACAGATTTTGGAGCAGTAGGCCGGATTCCGACCACAAAGCTATGAGACGCTCTTCTCGAGGGTCTCTTTCCGTCCCAACAAAGCTTCCTAGTAGGTATTTCGATCCAGAATAGAGTCCCTTAGCGGTTTTCCTGAGCTCGTCCAAACTCTGATCGAGACTCCACGTGATGTTCTTCGTTTTTTTGTAGACCTCGAAGACCTCGTCCGCCCTGGCCATCACATTCGACCAGGCTTCATAGGACATGTTTCCCGTGACAGCAGCCACCCCCTGTTTCCAGCGCTTCTCTAGCTCGGCCGGCAAGGCACTGAAAGAGAACAGCTGGGTCAGGCCTTGCAAGACGTCTTTTATCACCGATGGCAGCTTATCAAAGATATAGCCAGTAAAAGTATCGAAGAGCATCACAATAGCAGAGGAAACTGCCGTCGCCGCCGCCGCCGCGGGTGTGGCCTCGCGCAGCCGTTGAAGAGCGCCACCGACCTGCCCAAGGATGCCAGCGGGAACCGTTCCCAACATGCGCAGCCGGTCGATGACCTCATCGCCCGTCTTGGACCACTTCAAGTCCTTGGCAAACTCCACGCTGACCATGACCATATGAGAAACCCAGGCAAAGAGGAGGCCGGAAACGCTGGAGCAAAAGAACATGAGCCAGCCGTCCGCGCTGTAGTGACCCCTCTTGCAATCGGGCATACTCCAGGTGGGAAGCATCATCAACACGGTGGAGAGGGCGGGCGCGAGCGACAGGCCGAAGACTCCGAGCGCAGCGCCGAACGCTCCGCTTGAAATCGCCGACTGGACGGCCTGGTCGACGAAGGACAAGGCTGTCACACTCAGCTGGCTTTTTGCGAAGGGGTACAGGAAGTTCGCTCGTGGCACGACCCACCTCAGAAGTCTCTTGGCCACGTTGCCTGTGCCGAGCGTCAGCATCAATGACATCTCGGTCGCCACCAGCGTCAGGCTCCTGTGGCATCGGTTCACCGAATGCAGGTTCGCCAGCTTGGCGTCGGAGCAGCGCCGCCTGTCGGGCACCAAGAGTCGGCGGCCCGCGCCGGTTTCGACGTCGACGATGGCGCGTTGACCGTCCAGGCGCTCGAGGTCGCAGATGTCGTAGTTGCAGAGCTGCGAGCCGCGTGTGTAGGCCGAGAGGCGCCGAGCCAGCCGCGCCTTGAGGCTCTGGTCTTCCTGGTCGGTCTTGAACATCTCGGCCAGACACTCCTGCACCTCGGCCGTCAGGGGCGTCTTCTTGAGGCAGTGCTGATGCAGCGCCTCGCCGAGGCGGTGCGACGAAGCGTAGCGATCGCGGACGCCCGACTGCGGCTTGGACTTCCCGTCTTTCCATCTGTGCAAGGCAGAAGACGACGCGTCTGGTTTCCTGGAGCGCTGGGGTTCATCTGCGTCGACATCGCCCTTGATCGCCAGGGTGGGTGGCGCAGCCGCCACGACCTCCTTCCCGGGCGCGATGGCCGTCGCATTTTCGGCTCCCCGCCTCTGCCGCCGTTCTTCCCGCCGCCGCTCCCGCTCCGCCCGCCGCCGCTCCCGCTCCGCCCGCCGCCGCTCCCGCTCCTCCCGCCGCTGCTCCCGCTCCGCCCGCCGCTGTTGCCGCTGCTGCCGCTTCTCCTCCTTCTGCAGCTTCTCCCTCTCCTCCCGCGGCTCGCTACGGTCGCTTCCATCCAGCCACGGCGCCTCGAGGCCTCGGGTCGTCTTGGGCTCGCCTTTCGGGCTGGACGCGCTGAGGCAGCCCCGCCCCGCCGCCCAGCTGCAGGCCGCGTCGCCGAGACACTCTGCCTTGCGCTTCACGGAGCACATTGTTGTTTCTTCTCCCGGCCAGAGCTTGCGTCGTGGTTTGAGGCGAGGGCGGCCAGGAAGCCGAGGCCGAGCTCCTGCGCCCGCGCGGTGCAGCCGGCGCAGCGCGACAGGTGCCGTCGCGG
>Ga0136644_10003015_pt1 | contig 12661 bp, 8 predicted proteins | sample C_130820_EF_Meta_FD_94780 | JGI IMG/M metagenome (GOLD analysis project Ga0136644, IMG submission 94780) | Freshwater microbial communities from Lake Croche, Canada to study carbon cycling - C_130820_EF_MetaG (v2) (version 2) | ecosystem: Environmental > Aquatic > Freshwater > Lake | place: Lake... | reverse complement strand
GTGTTTGTTCAAATTGGTTTGGTGCCCAACACGGAGTTTTTGAAAGGCACGGTCGAGCTCAGTCCATTTGGCGAAATCAAAATCGATGACCGTTGCCACACCAATGTCGCGGGGCTTTTTGCAGCTGGAGACGTGACGACTGTCCCGTTCAAGCAAATCGTCATAGCGGCGGGCGAGGGCTCCAAAGCTGCACTTAGCGCTTTTGATTATTTGATTCGAACGCCCGCTCCAGTGCTTGCCAAAGAGCCAGAAACGGTTTAGTTTTCGGTGAGGGCTTTTGCACCCCAAGCCCCACCTATTTTTAAGGGATACTTCGATTGACGAGGTGTCAAATTCGATCAAAAATTCGCGCATGAAAGCACAAGCCATTGTTTTTGACGCGCCCAAGTCTTTGTCTCTTCGCCCATTGGACCTGGTCCCTATGGGGCCAGGCGACTTGGAGGTTGCGGTCTCCTTTAGCGGTATCAGCACGGGAACAGAGCGCTTGCTCTGGGATGGAAGCATGCCCCCCTTTCCAGGACTGTCCTATCCCTTGGTGCCAGGGTACGAAGCCGTGGGTGTGGTGGTCAACGTAGGCCCTGAGGTCAAAACCTTCCATGTGGGGGACTTGGTTTTTTTACCCGGTTCGTACGCCTTCCAAGGTGTTCAAAATTTATTCGGCGGCACAGGATCTAGGCTCGTTGCTCCCTTTGAGCGTGCGGTCAAACTGAGCCCTGAATTGGCCGACAAAGGTGTTTTGTTGGCCTTGGCTGCGACAGCTCATCACGTCTTTACCGTGGGCAGAGAGGGCTTGCCTCTTGTCTACCCCGATTTGATCATTGGTCACGGCATCATGGGCCGCTTGTTGGCTCGCATGGTGGTCGCCGCCGGAAAGCCCCCGCCCGTTGTTTGGGAGACCCAAGCCCTGAGGCAAACCGGAGCCCAAGGCTACAGCGTCGTTCACCCTGATCAAGACACGCGAAAAGATTACAGCTGTATTTGCGATGTCAGTGGGGACAGTGGTATTTTGAACATCGTCATCCCAAGGATGCGCCCCGGTGGAGAAGTGGTCTTGGCAGGTTTTTACAAGCAAGACCTGTCCTTTGCCTATGCCTCTGCTTTCATGAGAGAGGCCACGATTCGTGTCGCGGCGCAGTGGAAAAAGCATGATTTGGAAGCTGTAGCTGCCATGTTTCACGACGGGTCTTTGTCTCTAGAGGGTCTGATCACTCACACAGAGAGGCCAGAACGAGCCCAGCAGGCCTATGAGACGGCTTTTGGGGACCCCTTGTGTTTAAAGATGGTCATTGATTGGCGTCAAAGTGCCTAACCAGATCAAGATGACCTCTGATGCTTTGCTGTGCTCCATGCCTAGACAGATGTCTTGAACGGTGTGAAGTTGGTCTGGGTGTCGAAGTGATCCTCGTTTTCTTGGCGCTTTAGAAAATTAACCACCACATAGGTCAAGGGGGTGGCCAAAATTTCCCAAGAAGTTTTTAAGATGTATTGAACCATGGCGACCTGGAGCACTTGTTCCAGGGGCCAAATGCCATAAAAAGCAATGAAATAAAAGAGACTTGAATCGACCAATTCACCGACTGCGGTCGATCCGATGGTTCTCATCCATAGGTGTCGGCCTTGGGTCCAAATTTTAAGCTTCGCAAGCACAAAGGCATTGACAAGGCTACCGGCCCAAAATGCCAACATGGAACCCGCCACGATTCTCCAAGTGTTTCCAAAGACAATCTCTAGGCCACTTTGCAAGGCGGTGTTGTAATCGCCTTTTGCAGGTTCAAGGGCCACCACGATGCTGGACATGAGGACGGCAAAAAGGAGGGCGGCAAAGCCACACCAAACGGCTCGTCTGTCGTGGGCATAACCGTACACTTCGGTGAGGATGTCTCCAAAAAAATAGGAGATGGGAAAGAAAAGTATGCCTGCTCCAAAGACGACTTCACCCAGCCAGGGTAAATGGATGGTCGCTACTTTGCCCGCACCAATGAGATTGGAGCAAAGCAAAACCGTGACGAAGGCCACAACGATAAAGTCGTAATAACGGTGGTTTTTTTTAGGCATATGAGTTTGCAGCTCGTTCATGGGTGAATATATTTTAGCGAACAAATATTCCACCAGTGAAATTATAGGCTGTGATTGCAAGCCAAGTTGGTTAGACTAGCACCCTACAGGAGCTCTCTTATGGTTCAATATTTTTCAATCTCTCAAGTCATGTCTTGGGCTTTTTTGTGCGTGTTCCAAACAGTCGCCCTTGGGGCGGTCTTTCCTGAAAAACCCATACGAATCATTGTGCCTTTCTCACCTGGTGGAGGGACAGATCTCATCTCAAGGACTTTGGGCAGTTTGATGTCTTTGGACTTGGGGCAGCCCGTCCTCATTGAAAACAAACCAGGAGCCAGCACCCTCATTGGGACCGACGCTTTGGCCAAAAGTGCCCCAGATGGGTACGCCATGGTGATGGCCACTTTGGCTCACGCTGTCAATCCAAGCCTTCAAGCCAAGTTGCCCTATGCACAAGAGACGGCGTTTGCCCCAGTGATCTTGATTGGTCGCTCGCCCAATGTGTTGGTGGTGACGGAGAGCAGTCCCTTCAAGAGCTTTCAAGATGTGATGAATGCGGCCAAGTCCAACCCGGGTAAATTGTCCTATGCCTCTCAAGGTGCGGGAACATCGGCCCACTTGGCGGGTGAGTTGTTCAATTTCTTGGCAAAAACAGAGGTCACTCACATCCCTTACAAGGGTGCGGGGCCTGCCTTGACAGATCTCTTGGGTGGGCAAGTTGACATGATGTTTGCAACGGCCTCGGCGGTCGGGGGGTTCATCACCACCGGCAAACTGCGTGCTTTGGCCGTGACCACCTCAGAGCGTTCACCCACAGCCCTTTTGTCCAAAGTGCCCACCGTTGCTGAATCTGGTCTGCCTAGCTATGTGGCCGAGAGTTGGTATGGCTTGTTCGTGCCAGCGGGCACGCCAGAGGCGATTGTACAAAGGTTGAATTTGGCCGCCAAAAAAGCAGCTCAATCAGAGACCTTTAAACAAAAAATAGAAAAAGAAGGTTTGATCGTGAGCGCCGGAACGCCAGATGCCTTTGATCGCTACGTCAAAGCCGAAGAGGTGCGTTGGAGAGCCGTTGTTAAAGCCGCCAATATCAAAGCAGAATAAGGAGCAGTCCATGCAAAATTTCGAACTCATTGAATTTTCACTTCAAGACCATATCGCAACGGTCACCCTCAACAGGCCCGACAAACGCAACGCCATCAGCGACAGCATGAGGTTGGAGCTCATTGCTGTTTTTGAGCATGTGGCAGCTGATAAAAAGATCAAGGCCATGGTTTTAACGGGCAAGGGCAAAGGCTTTTGTGCTGGCGGAGATATAGCGGGCATGGAGAGGAGAATGAGTTCACCGACTGGTGAAATCGCCTTCAACGGTTGGCACAGGCAGCAACGCGTGCACTACACACAGTCCCTCTTGCACACCTTGCCAAAGCCCGTGATCGCTGCGGTCAACGGGGCGGCATCGGGTTTGGGCGCTGACACTGCCTTGGCCTGTGATTTTGTGTTGGCCAGTGAGCATGCCAACTTCACTTGGTCTTACATCCACCGAGCCATTGTGCCAGACGGAGGGGGCATGTACTTCTTGCCCAGACGTGTGGGTCTGGCCAGGGCCAAAGAGTTGATTTTTTCTGGTAGAAAGGTCGATGTCAATGAGGCTTTGGCGCTTGGTATCGTTGACCGGTTGAGCACGTCGGCCAATCTTTTGTCGGATGCGCAAGCCTGGGCCGAGCAAATGAGCTCGGGTTCATCCACGGCCTTGGCCTTGAGCAAAACCATTTTGAATCAATCTTTCGAATTGTCCTCTCATCAAATCTTTGAGCAAGGCAGTCAAGCCCAAGGTATTTGTTACTCAAGCACCGAGCACCGCGAGTCGGTGATGGCGTTTCTCTCCAAATCTACGCCCAAGTGAACATGTCTTCCGTTCGACAACTTCTCAGCCCTGCCAGTGTCGCCGTGATCGGCGCTTCAAGTGATCCCAAGAAAACCGCAGGTCGCCCCATCGCCTATTTACAAAAGAACGGCTATGCGGGGCGCATTTTTCCGGTGAACCCCAAGCTCACTGAAATCAATGGGATCAAGTGCTACGCCAGTATTTCCGCTCTACCTGAAGTGCCTGAAGTGGCCATCGTTTTGTTGGGTGCCGAGCGTGCACATTTGGCCGTGAAAGAGTTGTCAGACTTAGGCGTGGCCGCTGCCATCATTTTGGCCAGTGGCTACTCTGAGACGGGCGAGAAGGGCCTAGTTCGACAGGCGCAACTGCTAAAGGCCTCAGGCAAGATGAGACTTTTGGGACCCAACACCATCGGCTTGATCAATTTAACTGAAAATATCTTTTTATCCGCTTCAGGTGCTTTGGAGATGGAGCATTTGAAAGCGGGCAACATTGGGGTGGTTTCGCAAAGCGGGGGCATCTTGGGCTCCCTTTTATCTAGAGCCACAGCCAATGGCATTGGACTGTCAAAACTGATTTCAACCAGCAATGAGGTTGATCTCGAGTTGTCTGACTTTATCGATCACTTGGTGGACGATCCAAGCACTGAGGTCATTGCCTTGTACATCGAGGCGATCAGGCATGCGGACAAATTTCGAGCTGCTGCTCTTCGTGCGGCGTCCGTGGGTAAGCCGCTGGTGGCCTTTAAAGTTGGAAGGTCACCAGCTGGTGCACAAGCGGCCGTGTCCCATACGGGTGCCTTGGCGGGTTCTGATCGCATGTACGACGCACTTTTCAAGCACACTGGGGTGATCAGGGCGCAGAGCTTCAGTGACTTGCTGGACATCTCCATGTCCTTGTCAAACCAAAAAAAGTTGCTTGGAAAACGGGTGGCTATTTTGACCTCCACAGGAGGTGCTGGCACCTTGATCTCTGACGCGCTAGGTGTCAGTGGCTTTGAAACACCACCTCCCGATGACTTGACCGCGCAGGCACTCAGAGCTTTACAAACGGGTGAAGAAGCCGTCTTGGATCGCAACCCCATCGATGTCACACTCGCAGGCCTTCAACCTGATTTGCTCAGGGGTGCTATCAACCTATTGTTGCAAAGTCCCAGTTACGATGCGCTTGTGATCGTGGTTGGTTCTTCTAGCATTGCCAGGCCAGAATTGATGGCAGGTGCCATCAAGGACTGCTTGCCCTTGTCGAAAAAACCTGTGTTGGCCTACATCAGTCCACATGCACCCCAGGCGGGACAATTGCTCACAAGTTATGGCGTGCCGTCCTTTGCAGCGGCAGAAAGTATAGCTGCTTCGTTGTTGGGCATGTTCCACGTTCAGACTTGGCGTGCGCCGGTGGTGAGGCCCTCCAAGCTCACCCTTGTCAACGTGCCTGGGACTGGAAATTTGAATGAATTTGAATCCAAGCGTTTGTTCGAGCAGTTTGGTCTTTCTTGTACGCGCGAGTTTGTGGTCAGCGATGCAAGTCAAGCTGCTTGCGTGGCTGCGAAAATGAAGGGACCCGTTGTTTTGAAGATCTTGTCGAGTGAAGTGCTTCATAAAAGTGAAGTGGGCGGCGTGGCCGTTGGTTTGGATCCACTGACGGTAGGTCCACGGTTGGAGCAAATGAAGTTGGATGTGCAAAAGGTGACTGGAAAACCCCCAGAGCAGTTTCTCGTTCAAGACATGGTGCGTGGTGGGACAGAGATGATGATGGGCATGTACAAAGACCCCTTGGGTACAGCGATTTTATTAGGCATGGGAGGCGTTGCTGCTGAGTTGCTGCAAGACACCTGCATGCGGATGCTTCCCTCAACGGGTGGGTTGAGCTCAGTTGAGGCACTTGAAATGGTCAAAGAGCTGAAAACTTGGCCTTTGCTCAACGGCTACCGCGGCAAGCCAATATGTGATGTGGACGCCTTGGTCAAAGCCCTTGTTACCTTCTCTGAAATGGTTCAATCTCTCAATGAGCATCTCTTGGAGGTCGAGATCAACCCGCTGTTCGTTTTGCCAAAAGGCTTGGGTGTGGTGGCGGGCGATGGCATCGTGGTGTTGAGTTAAAGACCAAAAGGCAAGACTTCCTTGGTTTCATGCGTCTTCTTTGTCTTTTTTGAGATGACTGTTTCCCATCTTGAGAAAAGACCGCAAGTGCATCTGTTTTCAGTGAGGTAGCCTGGTCACAGATGAAGCAGGGCAAGAACGACGCACTTCCTAGTTGGATTTGACTTTCAAGGGTGTCGATAAACGATATCCCGATCCGTGAACCGTTTTAATCTCAAAAGCTTGGCCTTTGAAGTTGAACAGTTTAGAGCGCAAGCGACTGATCAAAACTTCTAGGCGGACTTTGTCAAACGAAGAGCGCACCGTTTCACCGCCCAATCTATCGATCAAATCTTCATAGGTGCAGTGTGTTGAGCTTTGCGCTAAAGTCTTTAGTGTGGTGGTCTCTTTTGGGGTCAGGCTCAACACATCGGCTTCAGGTGCTACAAGGTACATGCTTTTCAAATGGAGTGTCCAACAAGCCAAGGCAGGGTCTTTGGTGAGAGAAGCACCAGAAGTTCTTCGCAAAAGGTTACGGATCACCGCCAAAATTTCTTCAGGACGCGTGGGCTTGGTCAAATACACATCTGCCCCAGCTTGGTACCCTTCCGTACGCTCGCTGCCCATGACCCTGGCCGTGAGCATGACAATACCAAGGTGGGGGTAAACATTTCTCAACCATTTGCACAGGCTGATGCCATCTTCGCTGGGTAAGTTCAGATCCAACATGACGATGTTGGGGGTGAAACTCGAAAGCATGGCTCTCATGTGCTCGCCGTCGTACGCGCACTTGGTGGCATAGCCAGCTGACTCCAAGACCAAGGACAACTCTTCACTGACTCGCATGTTGTCTTCAACAAGGAGCACAGTGCCTAGAGCGGGCTTGGGCTCGTTGGACAGATGGTGTTGGTGGTGGTCGACAGTCATGCTTAAACCAAAAGTGAAAATTGGAATTGAATGATATTTTTTTCAATGGTCAAAGTAATTCGACTGCCCAAGGCTTGCGCCATGGACTGAGACAACCAAAGACCCAGGCCAGCACCAGATTGTTTTTTTGCACTCTCTGCCCTGTAATAGCGTTCAAAAACTCGCAATGGATCAGGCGCAGCACCAGGTAAGAGTTCGTTGGAGACCGTGAACAAAAGCAGTTCATGAGCTTCGATGGTTAATCTCTCAACCTTGAATTCAATCAGCGTTTCATTGACAGAGTACTTCAAAGCATTGGTCAATAAATTGTTCAAGATGATTTTCAAGTAATGTGTGTCCGTGCGAAACTCAAAGTCAGAATGGATGGATCGGGTGATGGCGTAGATCCTTTCGCTGTCTTGAGAGGCCTTGATGGAAGCGAGCAAGTCCTTGATGCGTATTTTCTCAAAGGTGAGGGGCATATAGCCTTGCTCGTATTTATCGATCTCAGAGCAGCGTTCAATGATGTCATCAATTTCTTGTAGTGAGCGCCCGATGGATTGAGCTCTTAGTTGGGTGGGGTCGTCTGGTAGTAAGCGGTTTTGTATCACGCTTAATGCCATTTGACTGGCCATCAAAGGATTCTTGAGCTCATGGGCGATCATGGCCGTAAATTTTCTCTGTTGATCCAGACGAAGCGTCTCCTTCTCTAGGTTTAAATTCGCGTCATTGAGTTTGCCGCTCAGTGAAGAAATTCTGGTGTTGGTGAATTTGTTGTAAGACCAGAAGGTCATCATAAAGAAAGTAAAAGGTCCTATGATTCTTAGAGATATAAGTCTGATGAATTCGGTATTTTCGACGGTAAAAAATACACCCATGTACTCAAAAAGTAAGCCGGTTGGCCGAAAAATGGGGAGAATCAACAAAAGAAAGGTTATTTTTTCTGACATCAATGTCAATTGATTTCTGGACTCCATCGCTTGCAAAATCAAAATCACAAATAAAGCCCATCTGCCAATTTGAAAAACATAGGCCAAGTAATCAACCGCAGTGGAGCCATCATAAAAAGAATACAACAGGTTAAGGCCAACGACGATGACCACTCCCCAACCCAACTTGATGCGCCGACCATCTTTAAAAAGTTGGTCAGCGATGACAAACCAAAACGATGTGAAAATAAATATCGTTGAACACAAGAAAACGGGTAGGATCTCTTGCGCAATATTTTGATTGATGCCAAAGATCAAAGGTAAAAACCCCATCAGGCATACCCAGCAGCAAGCAGCCGTGATGGACAACATCAGTGCGCCAACGCTCACCCAATTGAAGTGGGACACGAGATGGTAGATGGACAAAATTCCAATGATCAGCATCATGGTGAGCGCCATGGCAAAAAACATATCAATTCGACGTTGAAAATTGGTCATCGAATCTTGGTTGTCAATTGACAGGTACATGCGAAAATCAATGTTCGAACTCACATGCAGGAAAATTTTTCTATCTGGCACCATTCGCCCCAATTTAACGGGCGCATTCAAATCGTTTGCCTCAACAGTGGTGATGTCCCAGACGTTGGCGTCTTTCTCGGTGGATTGATAAAGTGTTATTTTCGTTAGCAGAACCGGCAACACTTTTAAATAGAGATCTTCAAGCATTTCATCCGTTTGCTTGGGTTGAATTTCTAACCAGACACTGTTGTTGGCGGTGGGCAATTTGCTGCTTTGCTGGATGGGCGTGAAGGTGGCGTTCAAAACTTCTTCAAACGTCATGTGTTGACTCGAATCCACCAACATGGATTGAGTGAATTTAAACTTTTCTTTCGTCAATTCTTGTGCGCGAGCACTGACACATCCCAAGCAAAGTAGTGCTAGAACCAACAAACTTAAAATAAATTTAATTTTTATCTTGTCCTTCATAGCTTTGATCTTACTTGAATCCCTTTGGAATCCTTGCATTTTTATGAAAGCTTTGTCTTGCTTGCAGTGATATAAATAAGTTTGGGAAACTTATTACCTCCAACCATATGCGTGCTCGCTTCTCCTTTCAACAAGCTCTGGCCATCCTGGACCTATCTCTTTTTGTGTGCATGGCTGCATGGCTCAGCACCTCCTCATTTGCACAAAACATTCCCAACGCTGGCACACTTCAGCAACAAATCAATCGCGATCGCGAAATTTTTATTCCCAAAGAAATTCAAGCCACTGAATTGCCCAGTCCTCAGGCGAAGAAACGCTTGGATGGACCCAAGGTGACGGTCAAGGCGTTCAAGTTTGTCGGCAATACGATCCTTGATGAACTTCAACTCAAAAAAATCACCGAAGGCTACACCGATCGCTCGCTTGAATTTTTTGAGCTGGAGTTGGCCTCAGGTGCAGTTGCTGAACTTTACAGGTCCATGGGCTTTGTGGTGCGCACGAGTTTGCCACCACAAGACATCAAGGATGGTGTGGTCACCATGGAGATCGTGGAGGCGAATTTTGGGAAAGTCGTGGTGGAGCCCTTTTCCTCCAAACGGCTGGACATCGACCGAATTGTGAGGACCATCAACGCCGCTCAAAAGACTGGAGAAAAACTCAACACCTTTCAAGTCGACAAGGCCTTGGCCTTGTTGGCCGATTTGTCAGGTGTGCAAATTCAGGGCAGTCTTGTTGAAGGAGATTCCCCTGGGCAAACCAATTTGATGGTGACGCTCAAAGAGACGGCGTTGGTCACCTTGGACGCTTCAAGTGACAACACGGGGTCGAGGTCCACGGGTCAAAACCGTTTGGCCACCAGTTTGGCCATCAACAGTCCGTTGGGCCTAGGGGACCAATTGGCCATCAACACCTTGAGCAGTTCCGGCACGCAGTTTGTTCGGTTGTCTGAATACATGCCCATAGGATACGCCGGCTCAAAATTTGGTTTGAATCTTTCGCATCTGAATTATCACCTGGTGACCCAAGACTATGCGGCCTTGTTGGCCAAGGGCACTGCAGATACTCTAGGCCTAGAGACCACCTATCCCTTGGTCTTGTCTAGGCTTTCGACGTTAACGGCTGTGCTTGGGCTTGATGGAAAACACTTTGTGAATCAATCGCAAAATACCGTGGCTTCTGATTATGTCAGTCGATTGGTGAATTTGGGATTGAACGGAACTACCTTGTCATCACCCATGAGTCAAACGAGAAGCAGCTTCAACATGGGCTGGGTTGGCGGGCAACTGGACTTGAGTCAATCGGCCAATCGCGTGAGCGATGCCAACACCGTCAAGACGTCTGGGAGATTCAATAAATTCAAGTACACCGTCTCAAGGGATCAAGAAATTGTTCAAGGCTTTTCTTTTTACTCGTCTTTGAATGGTCAGTGGGCCAACAAGAATTTAGACTCCTCTGAAAAGTTCTACCTCGGTGGCATCAACGGCGTCAGGGCTTATCCAAGCAACGAGGCTGGAGGTGCTTTGGGTCAGTTGGCGAGTGTCGAATTGCGAAGCCGATTGGGCCCGTCCAGCCTGTTCTCTGGATTTTATGACCATGGGCGTGTGCTGACCAACCCCAACAACGACTACGCTGGTGCCTCTGTGTTGAACAAGTACGCTTTGAAGGGTTATGGTTTTTCTTATGCCTATGGCACTGCAGGGGGCTCAAGCATCAAAGCCACTGTGGCCAGACGCATCGGCAACAATCCCAATCCCACAACGACGGGCAACGATCAAGATGGGTCGATGGTGAAGAACCGCGTTTGGTTGAACGCCACCGTTCCCTTTTAAAGTTTGTCAACCAAGCCGCCATGAACAAGGCCTTCAAAGTCATTTGGAACGAGGTCACAGCGACGTTTGACGCTGTGCCTGAGAGCGCCAAAGGCCATGGTTCGTCTGGCGGTGAGCGGCTCTTAGAGCGGATTGCGCAAGTCCAGCGCTCGGCTCAACTTTTCTTTATCAAGCCTTTGGTGGCGGCCTTGATTTGCATTGGTTTTACGTTTGCAACTTATGCCGCCCCCTTGACAGCCAATGTGTCTGCGCCAACTGCTGTGCAGTTGCCCACTGGCGCTCAAGTCTCAGCCGGTGCAGCTCTGGTCACCCAGGCTGGGACCGTGCTCACCGTCAAGCAATCTTCCTCAAACGCTGCAGTGAATTGGCAAAGCTTTGATGTGGGTTCACAGGCCACGGTCAATTTTGAGCAACCCAACGCACAAAGCGTCATTTTGAACCGGGTTCAAAGCAGCAACCCGAGTCAAATATTTGGAAAAATCAACGGCAATGGTTCGGTCTTCTTGCAAAACCCCAATGGGGTTTACTTCGCGCCTGGCTCGAGCGTTGATGTAGGCAGTTTCCTTGCAACCACGCACCACATCAGTGATGCCGATTTGATGTCAGGCAACTACACCTTTGGTCGCACAGGATCCACTGGCAAGGTTCTCAACCAAGGCAGCATCACCTCCAAGCTTGGGGGCTATATTGCGCTTTTGGCACCAGAGGTGAGAAACGAGGGGGTGGTGGTGGCGAGAGGGGGCTCGATTGTGTTGGCAGCCGGTGAGACCTTCCAGTTGCAGTTTGAGGCCAACCATACTTTGACCAATGTGTTGGTTTCTCCATCTACGGTTGCCGCTTATGTAGAAAATGGCAATGCCGTGATGGCGCCTGGGGGACTGGTCATCTTGTCGGCGCAGGCGGCAAACGCCATTCAGGGCGGGGTGGTTAAAAACACCGGCACCATCCAGGCCAATGGCTTGGTCAACGACGGGGGGGTGATCAAACTCGTTGCCAGTCACGGTGTCAGCAACTCTGGAACGATCACCGCGGATGCCTTGCCTACAGGAACAGGCAGTGGCGGGCAGATCTTGTTGATGTCTGACCTACAAGTCCCAGAGAGCACCACGCATGTGGATGGGACTTTAAGTGCGCAGGCGGGCAATTCAGGGGGAGAGGGCGGAAGAATAGAAACTTCCGGATCGCATGTGCATGTCGCACAAGCCACCCACATCACCACCAACGCTCCTCAAGGCACAGGTGGCAGTTGGATCATTGATCCGACTGACTTCACGGTTGGAAGTGCAGCTGGCAGTGACATGACCGGTGCCACCTTGGGGGCCAATTTGAACGCCAACAATGTGACCATCTTGAGCAGTGCAGGTGGGACGGGCACCAGTGGCAATGTCAACATCAATGAAGCGGTGAGTTGGAGCGGGGCCAAGAAACTCACCTTGTCGGCCTCCAACAACATCAACATCAACAGTGCAATCAATGTGCCCACGGGTGGGTCGGTGAGCTTGGTTTACGGCACGGGCGTTGCGACTGGGGACTATAACTTTGGCAGCTTTGGTTTAAATAAAACATCTTTCTCTGGGTCGATCAATTTTGCAGGTACAGGTGCAGGACTTTTCACAACACAGCTTGGGACAGGCTCTGTTGTTTCATACGCTGTGATCTCCAACCCCAGTACGTATGTTGCTGCATCCAATGCAACGGGCAGCATCACCAGTGCGAGTGGGAATTTTGCTTTAGGGCAGAACTACGACTTTAACCGTTCTTTCACGGCGGCCCCCATCACGGGAACCTTCTCGGGCAAGTTTGAAGGCTTGGGCCATACCGTTGGCAACTTGACAGGCACAGGTGCCATTGGCTTATTTAACAATTCAACGGGATTGATTCGAGATGTGGGTGTCAACATGTCCACCAACAGTGCGGCCACTGGAACTGGTGGTTTGGTCAATACCAATTCAGGCACGATTTTAAACAGTTTCGCCAACGCATCCATTAATT
>Ga0136644_10003014_pt1 | contig 12662 bp, 16 predicted proteins | sample C_130820_EF_Meta_FD_94780 | JGI IMG/M metagenome (GOLD analysis project Ga0136644, IMG submission 94780) | Freshwater microbial communities from Lake Croche, Canada to study carbon cycling - C_130820_EF_MetaG (v2) (version 2) | ecosystem: Environmental > Aquatic > Freshwater > Lake | place... | reverse complement strand
TCCAGCTACCACTTTAGCTCCAGCTACCACTTTAGCTCCAGCTACCACTTTAGCTCCAGCTACCACTTTAGCTCCAGCTACCACTTTAGCTCCAGCTACCACTTTAGCTCCAGCTACCACTACAAGTCGGCCTTTTGTTGCCACTGGTAAACCAGTCACTGCAGCTCCTACAGCGCCGGAGTTTCAAAGTGGTAAGATACTGCATTACAATGATTTTAGGGCTCCTGACTATTTGAATGATATGATTTTCCATGGTGGTAAGTCGCTATTTGGCGCTAACTATATTGACTTCTGTGACGCTAGCTACATGTACGACGACTACGTTGGCTTAAATAAGTTGTATGGTCGCGGGTTTACGGTTTATGGTAAGTTGCGCAGGCATAGGCACGTCGAAACTGACATTGACGAGAAAATAAAGTCTAGATACTATGATTATATTATCATAGGGTCAGTGTTTCGGTATCGGCACAAGTTAGACTTTATAAGAAGCGTATATCCTAAGAATAGAATCATAGTGATAGATGGCGAGGATGAAACCCATTATTATCCGGAGTACACGTCAGACACTTTGTATTTCAAACGTGAACTGCAGCCGGGGATAAAAGACGTTTTGCCCATTTCATTTAGTGTTCCTAAAGAATTGTTCGTTAATTTCATTCCTGATAAAGATCAAATGATCTCAGATACGCAACCAGCTGGCCCTAGTTCGTATATATATGACGACGAGAAATTGTATTATAGCAATTATCAGAGGTCATATCATGGTCTTACAAGGAAAAAGGCTGGCTGGGATTGCTGTCGCCATTATGAGATCATTATGAATTACTGTATGCCACAGTTTTATGATTTGGAATCATGTCCACCTACCACCATGGTGCATTTTCCTAAGCGACAGATATTGGAGTACGCTAAATATGCAGATTTCGACAAAAATCGATATTTTGATACTATGTCTGATATTTTTGAATACAGTAAGAAGCATCTTACGACAGAAGCTATGATGAAGTATGTTTTAAGCTTCACTGCTTAGAATTGGAGCTAATTTTGGGAGCCTTGTGCAGTCTGAAATTATTCACCTTTACGGAAGTGCTATTTATAGATCCTTCGCCTTCTACAAAGTCATATGACGAATAGTGAACGTACCCATTTAGTACTAATTCTAGATATTTGCCAGTGTCATAGCCGACAGTCATAAATGTTATTTTCCTCTTATCGACACCATGGTGTCTGCCGGTGGCTATTAAACCTCTGAATTTTACTTGGTTGCCATTGCGTTCACAAAAGCACCCGGGCATGAATTTCTCACTAATCCAGTAGCCACGTCTGTTATATTGCCATAATCCTTTGCCTCGTTCCTCTACGATAGACGGGGTTAAAACATTGCCGTCTAGTTTCCAAGGGCCTTTACCAAAGGCTCCAAAGACCAGCCCAGCTGCTTTAGCTTCCTGTACATGAACCCATGGCCTGTACATGCTCTCAGCGTGATTGAGGACACTACACCAAAATTTAAATGGCTGATGTGCCTTTTCGTAGGCTAAAGCCCAAACTAGTTGGCCGTAATTTACTGCGTGGGCACGGCAGAAACTATACAAGCTAAAACGATTTAGATCGTTGACAATTTGTGCTTGATTTGGATGGTATTTGGTCTTCTCGATGAATTCTGCGATTTTGTCATATTTCTTCTTACTGAACGCATTCCTGTAAAGTTCCGCTTCAGATTCAGAACAATTTAACAGATCTCGAATGTAAAATATCCCGTCATCGTCGTAGACCATTTGGCCCAAGTAATTGCCATGTTGCCTCAACTGCCGCAAAATCTGCATTCTTTTACCGTCAGCTGATGGTAAAGGTCTGATTAGAGCCAAAGAGAAAATGATATCATCACGGCATTTCGGCTGTAATTCAACATGCAGCTTCCTCTGAGCTGGACTCTCGCCGAAATTAACACCCCAAGCGCAACCATCCGAAAAGATTCTAGCTGTAGCTTCGTCATCGGCAGGATAGTTTTCCAGTGGCCTATTTGACAACTCATTGAGCTGTGCCAAGCCACGATTACACAAGATGTCGATTTTAAATAATTTATGATCTTCTACTTCATCCTTATTCAATTTGATTTGAAAGTCATTGAGTTTCCATTCTTCAGGTACTAAATCTGGGAAAATCACTATTCCACCGCAGTGTAGACTATAATTCTTGAAATCGCCAACTATCTCAGCTGCCCTGTTTAACACTTCATCGGATCTGTCACCGACTACATCTTTGAGATTAAATCCTTTTGGTAGGAATCTATGTAAGCCTATTTCACGTAAAGCTTGTCTGATAGCTGACGTAGATTTATAGGTGACATGGTTAGAGATTCTAGCGACACGCCCGGGATATTTTAGCATCACGCGTCTAATCACTTCATCTCTCTGATTGTAAGCGAAATCTAAATCTACGTCTGGGAGATCTAATCTTCCTTCGTGCATAAAACGGCTCAGGGCGAAGCCATGCTCGACCGGATCCATATTGTGGATACCTAGCAAATATCCTATCAAACTGCAGCCAGCAGACCCACGAGTGACATATCGGAATTCGGGTACAAGATCTAAAATAGATCGCACTTGCAAAAACACATCTTTAAAGTTATTTTGTTCGACAAGACGCATTTCTCTTGCAAAGCGATCAGCGTATGAACGCCCAGTGGGCAAAGGCCTACGAAATGCGGAGGTCAATTCCATATATGTCACGGAGGATAGGTGATGTAATGGGCCCTCCGGGATTCGAACCCGGAACCAAGGGATTATGAGTCCCCTGCTCTGACCGTTGAGCTAAAGGCCCGGATATGTAGTCAATACTATCAAATTTTCGAAATATTGGTAGCGAACCATGCCTTTTCAGCCAGTAGATGGGTTGGTTTAGAGGCCGTATCTGGTGCGGTATGCGTTGTAGTTTTGGGTTATTTCGGTTGCGGTGAGTTGGCGGTTGTAGATTTGGGCTAGGGCGATTCGTCCTGAGAATACGCCATCTGTGTTACCGTTGACGTTACCGATTAGGAATTTTGTCCATGCGTAGGTGGCGGTGGTTGATCCTGTTGCGGTTGTGATTAGGTTGCCGTTGATGTATAGTGTGATGGTGCGGTTGGTGCTGTAGTTGTATATTATTGTTAGGTTGTACCAGTTGTTTGCTGTTAGTTGGGTAAGTAGGCTGATTGTTGGGCTGGCGTTCCACCATTCTATGAGGCCGTTGTAGATTCTTAGTGCGTTTGAGCTGTTGGGGGCGGTGTCGTATAGGTTGAGTTTGGTGGCGGTGACGTTGGTTGGGTATATCCAGAAGTTTATGGTGATTGGTAGGGTTGGGGTTGGGACTGCGGTGTCGATATATTGGTTGATGGTTGCGCCGCTGTTGATTGTGAAGTAGCTGGCTGTTCCGCTGGATGTGTATGTGGGGGTGCCGCTGATGGTGCCGTTGTTTCCGTTTCCTGAGAGGTCGGTCCAGGTGGTTCCGGTTCCGGGGTAGCTTGCTGCGTTGCCTGCGTCTAGGTTTAGGATGAGGCCTGCGGTGATTGGTGGTTGGGTTTGGGGTTTGCTGTAGGTGGGGGCTTGGGTGTTGTAGTTTTGGGTGACTTCTGCTTGGGTTAGTGCGCGGTTGTAGATTTGGGCTGCGGATATTTTGCAGGCGTTGTATTCGCTGCCGTAGCCGTTGTGGATGTTTAGGATTTGGGCTGTGAAGTTGTTGGTGAATGCGGTTTTGGTGGTTTTGAGTAGGCCGTCGAGGTAGGCGTATCCTATGGATGATTGGCGTACGAATACTACGTGGTGCCATGTGTTGACTGATAGTTTCCATGTGGATGCGGCGGCGTAGTTATCCCATGTTGGGGTGTAGAGGTAGAGTATGCCGTCGCTGTTGTTGGCTTTTAGGGCGAGGGTGCTTTGGCTTGGTAGGGCTATGAGGTGTGTGTATTGGCCGTAGGCTGTTATGTTTATCCAGCAGCAGAAGGTGAAGTCGCCGGTTCCGAATGCGTAGCTGGCGTTTGATGGGCTGGTGGCGTAGTTGCTTGCGAAGGAGATGCTGCCGTTGTTGGATGAGTTGTAGGTTGGGCTGCTGGTGAGTGTTGCGTGGTTGGCTGTAGTGGATAGGTCGGTCCAGGTGGTTCCGGTTCCGGGGTAGCTGGCTGTGTTGGTGGCGTCGAGGTTTAGGATGAGGCCGGTTGTGGCGATTTGGGTGGCATTGTATCGGTCTTTGGTTGCGTTGTAGTTTTGGAGGATTTCGGTGGCGGTGAGTGCTCGGTTGTATACTTGGGTGGCGGCTATGTTGCCTGGGAAGACGGCTCCGTTGCCTCTTGCTGCTATGTTGAAGTTGCAGCTGGTGTAGTCGATTGATGTTGGGCTGGCGTTGCCTCTTACGGTGGTGGATGCTAGTGTGCCGTTGATGTAGACGGCTAGTCCTGCTGCGGTGTTGGCGCCGCTGTTGGTTCCGACGATGTTGACCCATTGGTTTGTTGGGAGGGTGTTGGCGTTGCCTTGTATTCCTATGAAGTTGGTGCCGTCGAAGTAGTCGAAGAAGAATGATTTGGCGCGGATTGATCCGTTGTCTGCTTGGAGGTAGTAGCCTTTGCCTCCTGCTATGCCGTATGAGGCTATTGTTGTGATGGCTGCGGCTGTTGGTCTCCAGTAGATCCAGGCTGAGATGGTGTATGCTTGGGTGTTGGTGAATTGTAGTCTGGTTTGCGTGCCGAATTGGATGTAGTCGTCTGTGCCGTCGAATGTGATGCTTCCGCCGTTTGCGCTTGTGTAGGTTGGGCCGAGGGTTAGGGTTCCGTTTATTGCGTTTCCTGAGAGGTCGGTCCAGGTGGTGCCTGTTCCGGGGTAGCTTCTTGTGTTTGCTGCGTCTACGGCGAGTATTAGTCCGGATTCGTTTATTTCGGGGCCGCTATATGATGCCATTTTGTAGTCCTGTGTTTATTTGATTTTTGTTAGGGTCGTGTTGGGTCGATTCTTTGGTGTGGTGCATGGTGTATTTATTGTATTAGGTGGGGGTGTATGGTGGTTGATAATGAGTTGGTTATGGATTATTTGGTGCCTTTGTTGGAGCGGGTGTTGCCGTCTGGTTGGTCTTTTGATAGGACGGTTGCTGATTCGTGTGGTTTGCATTTTCGGGTGTATGATCAGTTGGGTGGTGAGTGGTTGGTGTTTTTTGATGATTTGGAGTGGGACTGCGAGTCGGCTACTGTTGATTCGTTGGCGTTTGTGGTTGGTCGTATTAGGGATTTTTCTGATGTGTCGAAGTTTTTAAGGTCTTTGGAGGAGGTTGATGTGTCGAAGTGTTTAAATGCTCCGGAGGAGGTGGGGGATGTCTGAGATAGAGCGGCGGGTTTTGGTTGGTGATGTGTCGAGGTTGGCTAAGGTTTTTGCTGTTTGGCAGAGGGTGTGTAGGTGTCGTCCTGTGGTGGATAAGCGTAGGGTTGAATTACGTTTGAGTCAGGTTAGTAGGGCGTTAGAACAGGTTGAATCTGCTACGTCTGGCGGTGATGCTCATTAGTTATAGGCCATATCTACTACGGCTTGCAGTGTAATACGTGATGATTTCTGATTCTGTTAATACTCTGTTGTATAGTGAGACTGACGCTATGTTGCCGTTAAATGGATAGTTATATGCCGCGCTGCCTTCTGCGCCTATTCCGAATGCGGCTATTGGATTTGTGAGAGTTCCACTATTCAAATTGGTAGAGCTGAGCAGATACCAGTTACCTACTGTTAGAACTAACGTATTGTTGGGTGTCGCCTGATAATCATTATAGTATAGTGTAGAACCGTCCTCTTGGTAGTAATTCGTAGTGCCAGTTCTTAGATACAGATCAATATAGTTATCAGTATCGCCATTGCCGATTATTTTTTTGCCACCCTGCTGTACCATTCGCTTTACACCACACCAACGTGGTGTAGCCATTTCCTCCCTGCGATGTTTTTAAACTCGTCGGGAATCCAGTGCGGTAGAATCTGTTGGTTTGAGTGAAGCCACTGAATCCGTTTGTTTGTGAATATGTGAGAGTGCCATTTAGGGTAAAATGGTTATTATTGCCACTCAGATCATACCATATTGCTCCGCTGCCTGGATAAATTTTGATGTTACCGGCATCTAGCTGTAATAGTAGCCCTGTGGTAGGTACGTTTGGCCCATCGAAACTACTCATTTTATGATCTCTGGATAGATAACACGATAAATTTGCAAAAGGCTTACCATGGACCTTACAGCGATAGATTTCATTGCTCCACCATTAAGGCATTCATTCTCTAGTGCGACTGACTATTGCCGCTGACCCAAGTTATGATTCACCAATGCCATGTCTGACCATGTGGTTCCACTTCCTGAATAGCTTTTTGTGTTCCCAGCATTGAATCTGGAAGCGGCGCTATTTGGTCCTTCGAACACGCTCATTGTACATAGATTTGTAATAGCGTTATGGTGAATGATATGTTTACTGCAAGTATCAATGGCGTACCTGGTTCTTTGATGTCGCTTCCATCTTACACGTGTAGCGACCATTTTACTATTTCGTGCAGCGATGTGGCTCCTCCGGAGCGTAAGAAATTGCAGCGAGCGTTTTTGGAGCTTTTGGATGATGCAGAATTCAGGGCGGAGGTGCTGGGTAAGTTGTTGCAGGATGCTGCTGATCCTTCTTATCCTAAGGTTTAATCTTTGTGTAACCAGTGTTGATTGTAGATCTGTGGGGTTTGCATTTGTGTGAGATATTGTCGTAGGTCGTTTGGGATGGCTTCGTTAATTTTAGATCTGTGTTGTCCTGGGATGTATGTTTCTTTTAAGTAGTCATAGGTGGTGTAGCCGTAGTATTCGCTGTCATCGATAGATAAAATGGCGTGATGTTGGCCTTGACGCCATTCTAGGATTACTTCTGTTTGGTCGTCTGTAATACTTACTGTTGGTTTTGGTAGGGTTGTTTCGTAGTGCTGGGTGAATACCATTGCGTTTTTGATGACTTGCGGTAGGTATAATATTTGAGCCATTGTGGTGTCCTGTATTTGGTTATTCAAATTTTATGTGAGGGCATTATGCAAACTGTTGAAATGGTGTTGTCTTGGCGTGATGCTTCTGCGGCAATCAATACTTATGTGGACGGTGGGTTTGTTTTGGTTATGATAGAGCCGGTGTGTCAGTGGCGTGGCTGGTGGTGGACTTATATGTGCCATTTGCGGTTCGTTCGTCACGAGGCGATTTGATGGATGTGACACAGGTTGCTATCTGTGTACTATCTGCTTTGGTTATCGTAATTATAGTATGGTTAGATCGTCATCCTTCTAATGATTAGGTGTGTATATGTCGAATATTGAAGCTTCAGATGCGACAGTTATTCCGCCAACAGCTCCTCCTGTTTTAAATATGTGGTTCTTAGAGAATTTCACGATTCGTGGTAATCCTGATCGTACTCAGCCGATTGTGCTGTCTGCTATGTTTGTGAAGGGTGCAGAGTTAAAGGATGAAAGTGGTAATCTGACTGGTTACTTTACTGATCCTAATTTTCGTACTCATTATGAGGTGCGTGATGTTTTTAATCCAGCTACTTTGGAGAGGCATCCCGAGATAGCTGCTTTAATGCCGCAGTTTTTGACTGCTCTTGATGCGGTTGGTAAGCGTTTGGGGGTTCTATGATTTTTCCGTGCGATGGGCGTGTGGTGGATCGTGATGATGGCTGCTGGTACGCTGTTTTTTACAACGATGGCTCTTTAAATGCCAATGATATCGTGAATGAGTTTATCCCATCACATGAAGTGCCAGTGGTGGTGTGGCGGCGGGGTGATGTGGTTTATATGCCAGTGTTCAGGTCTGGTAAAGAGGTGGTGAAGTTCGCTAGGCGTAATATTATTAGTCCTTCCCGCGAGTTTGCCTATATCACGGTTGCTAGTCTTAGCATTAAAAGCTTAGACGATGTTGAGCCTATTTGCTTGCTTTTATCTTACCCAGGTAAAGTGGATAATTTATCTAGTGAGATTTTTTTTCTAGATGCTAACACTGAATTGGTGGCTTTATGATACTTTTTGAAATCATGTTAGATTTGCCACTGTATTTGTGTTTCATTGTGTGTGTGGCCAATAATCTTATTTTAGCGTGGAATTTACTATGTCTCAAGCTAAGGATTACACTTATTTGATCGGCACTAAGGTTAATAAGTGGTCTGTTATTAGCATTCATAAGCGTTTTATCGGTGATAGGAAGAGAGTGCTGGCTAGGGCTACCTGTGAATGTGGTAAGATTAAATCGGTGTTGGTTGATAACATTGTAAGTGGTCATAGTAAGAGTTGCGGTTGTAGGGTTTTCCCTTATCAGCGTAAAAACTGCGTGGTGGTGGCGTATTACAATGGCAAGTTTGATGGCTTTTGTACTTGTGGGCTACCTTTCAAGGCTAAGTCTCGTGCACAGGTCAATAAGGGCTTCTGCTGTCATGCGCCGGTGAACAAAGGTGTGAAAGGCAAGTATGATTGCTTGAATTTATCTAAAGTCACTTTAAGGTCTCTTCACGATCGTTGGCGTGCTATGAGACAGCGGTGTCGGCAGGATGGCGTTGAATTGGAGCCATCGTGGTGTGATTTTAAGAAATGGGTGGCGGATGTTGGGGTGCCTGACTCATTGAGTTATTGGTTTATGAGGCTAGATCCCAATCGTGGATGGGTGAACGGCAATTGCGGTTGGTTTAAGGGGCAAAATTAAATTTTATACGATCGGGTATATGGGGTTTATGATGTCCATTAACAAATCATCTAGGTTCTTAGAAACGCTCGACGAAGTATTATCTAGTGGGATTGCAGAAAATCTAGCTCCTGCGATGGCGCCTACTATTGCTCCTAAGCCAAAAACCAACCCCGGAACGGCTCCTAAAACTGCTCCGGCTAAGCCCTCTCCTTTTGCGCCGCCTCGTCCTTCTAAATTGCCTGGACCAAAGGCTGAGACACCTCGTGGAGCACCGGCTACGGCACCTAGTAGGCCAAAAACTGCACCTGCGACAGTTCCAGCTCCCGCTAAGCCTTCTCCTTTTGCGCCGCCTCGTCCTTCTATATTGCCTAAGCCTAAGGCTGTGGAGTCTAGGGCTAATGGTCATTCATTTACTGAAGCATTTGATCGGTCTGTAAATCCATATGTGCAAAATTTCTTCGACCCGAAGAAGCGAACTGACCATCCTTTACATCAGCATCCCATTTTTGGTCTATACGGCTCCGAATTAGCTGGTAGACAATATGCAGGGTCGAAAGAAGGATATCGGCGTCATTTTAATACTACCAATCCTGGCCAGATTGGAATGAATACACATGCTGCATTCATGTTATGCAGAAATGTCGAGAGCAAGCATGTTGCTGAATTAGAACGATTAGCCGTTGAGCTAGTCAGCAAAGTGACTGGAGTGCCAATTCAAACGTTTATGCCATATCTGGGCCAGCACTCCCCGCCACAAGAGACAGAAGATGATGAAGATTATGCTGGCGATGATGAGTCTTTTGGAGGAGACGAGGAGGAGTCAACACACCTGCCTACGTCTGGCCAAACGCAAAGATCTCAGCCATTGTCTGGTGAATCACTTAAGGGTGAGATAAACAAGCGCATTACGATGAATGCTTTAACACAGGGTCATGCTTTACATGCCATGGATAGCATGCATCACCTAATCAACAATGAATTAAGCGCCATCGACCCAAGATTGTTAAAAGCCTATAGTCAGTTTTCAACCGGATCACGTAGCCAATTTTATTTCACCCCATTGATTAGTAGCCTGCAAAACGCTGCAGTGCGTGAAATGGGGCGCGCTGGGTTTTGCCAGCTTACAAGAGACGCCGATGGTCAATTGAAGGTCATTGCCTATGGCGCAGTGTTCCCCGTGTTAGTGCAAGAATTGGTCAAAGGTGCCATGGAATTGATCTCGATGCATCAGTTCGGTAAAATATCCGCTCAAGATGCTACGAAGATTTATGATGTTGCTGATCGGGCTGAAGATGAGGCTTGGCATTTTCTTGTAGGTCCACAATTGTGGAAGTTATTTTTGAAGGTAGTGCCTGATCACAGTCGTATCCCAGAATTGGTCATGCAGTTAGCTAGATCTAAGCCGGAAGTGGTTCATCGACTGTTATCTAATCTTATTGAGGAAATCCATGCTGATCGATCTGTCGATCACATTAAAGAGGAATTAAAGGAACTCCTTCACGAATTAGATAATATGGGCGCTGATGTGGAAGCAAGCGATTTTGTAAATATCGATGATGAATTTGAAGATGATGAAGATGATTTTACTCCATATGAGGATCGATAATGAAGCTGTCGGTCATTTCTGAAGGTATTCGGTTGGTGATGGCCAGTGAACGTGGTCGTCTGCCGATGGTTAAGTTTTCTACTGGCAAAGCATACTTAACTTATGAAATCTGCGATCACGAGCATTATACGACTGTTTGTGATCAGGCTAGATATACACCGGGTAAAGCGCTTAACACTGTGAAGAAGTTGGTTGCGATTGGTAAGGCATTTTATATTAACGGGGTTAAATAATGGCGATAAATGAAGTTGGTCCTGCTAAATCTTGGAGACTTGTGCATAATGGCGTTGAAGTCATAATGCTAGAGGAATTGAGTGGGATCACCACCACACAGCATGAGATTTTCACCGCAGTAACTGAGCAAGAGTGTTTGGACAAGATCAAGGAGCTAAATCTGATGCCTTTGCCTAGTGATCCGCCTCAATCTATTGAACCTGTATGATATGATTACAAGGAGCGTCAGATGAGTGCTACTAGTGTACACATTGCTCGTGTTGGCTTGTTTACTACTGATGCTAATGGCAATAGGATCGATAAGAATAGTAACGCCACTACCATTAATCAGTTAAAGAATACCAAGCAAGAATTTTTGATTATTCCCGACCTGGTTAATGCACCTAATAGTGCTGGCTACCCGACAATTGCTGAGTACGTGCAATCTGAGGGCACCAGTGGGTTTATGGTAAAGCATTTGGATCAGTCTTATTGTATTACTGCTCCAGCTTCGACCCCTGTGGCGATTGATCCTGTCTCATATACTTATACTGGTACTTTGACTGTTGTCCCAGTGATAGTATTATCCACGCCTACGCCAATACAAGTCGGTAATAGCGTGGCTGATTATTCTGGCAAATGGGTGTCAACGATCGTATTGAGTGGTGCAAATCTAGCACTTACGTCGATTAGTTTCACTGATTTACAGGGTATGAGTGGTAGTTTTGCTCCTAGCGGCTTGCCTGCTCTTACTTCGTTGAGTTTTCCAGCGTTGACAACAGTTGGTGGTAGCTTTACTCCTGGTACTATGGCTGCTCTTACTTCGTTGAGTTTACCAGCGTTGACTACAGTTGGTGTTAGCTTTATTCCTACTACTATGGCTTCTCTTACGTCAATGAGTTTACCAGCGTTAACAACAGTAGGTGGTAACTTTAGCCCTACTACTATGGCTGCTCTTACTTCGTTGAGTTTGCCAGCGCTGATAGCAGTCGGTGGTAGCTTTAGTCCTAACACTATGGCTGCTCTTACTTCGTTGAGTTTGCCAGCGTTGAAGACGGTTACTCAAGGATTTAGTCCTGGTGTCATGGTGCAACTTAGTTCGATAACTGTTCCAGTAATTGAACGAATCGGGACCACCGTAACTTCTGGTAACGTTATAAGTTTAAATAATATCACCCCAAGATTAACCACATTCCAGTTACCATCTACTCTTAAGCAAGTTGGCAATGGTGCTGGTAACGTGGTCATCACTTCAGCTGCCCTCAACCAAGCGTCAGTTGACAACATCTTAGTTAGGCTTGCGGCCCTTAATGGTACTAATGGTACGACTGCTTTTAGCAGTCGTGTTGTGACTATTACTGGGACTTCGTCTACACCATCGGCTACTGGGTTGGCGGCTAAAGCTACTTTGGTGGCTCGCGGTTGTACAGTCACCAATAATTAGTAAAGGAAGTCTACAATGGCTGCAGTTGGTGTTCACGTTGCTCGTGTTGGTTTGTTTACTACTGATGCTAATGGCGTTCGTATTAATAAGAATAGTAACTCTACTACGATCAATCAATTAAAGAACACTAAGCAAGAATTCCTTGTAATACCTGATTTGGGTAGTGCACCTAATAGTGCTAGCTACCCGGCAATCAGTGATTATTTGCAATTGGAGGGGTTGAATGGATTTAAGGTAGAACACTTAGATCAGTCTTATTGTGTTACTATTCCAGCTGCGGCGCCTGTGGTGATTGATCCTATTTCTTATACTTATACTGGTACCTTGACGGTTGCCCCAGTGATAGTATTATCCACGCCGACGCCAATACAAGTCGCTAGTAGTGTTGCTGATTATTCACGCAAATGGGCATCTACGATTGTGCTCAGTGCTGCCAATCTGTCACTTACTTCGATTAGTTTTACTGATTTACAGGGTATGAGTGGTAGCTTCTCTCCCACTAGTTTACCAGCTCTCACTTCTATTAGTTTTCCAGCGTTGACAACAGTTGGTGGCACCTTTAGTCCTAATACCATGGCTGCTCTTACTTCGTTAAGTCTTTCAGCGTTGACAACAGTTGGTGGCACCTTTAGTCCTAATACCATGGCTGCTCTTACTTCGTTAAGTCTTTCAGCGTTGACAACAGTTGGTGGCACCTTTAGTCCTAGTAATATG
>Ga0136644_10003012_pt1 | contig 12663 bp, 9 predicted proteins | sample C_130820_EF_Meta_FD_94780 | JGI IMG/M metagenome (GOLD analysis project Ga0136644, IMG submission 94780) | Freshwater microbial communities from Lake Croche, Canada to study carbon cycling - C_130820_EF_MetaG (v2) (version 2) | ecosystem: Environmental > Aquatic > Freshwater > Lake | place: Lake... | reverse complement strand
TTTTACAAAGATGGAACTAAGTTTGAAGGTGACTGGGATTCTAGTGGCGAAATTAATGATGGTGAATTGCGTAATACACATAGCAATGAATTAATTACAAGATGGGTGGATGGGGTAGAGGTTGATGAAGAGGAAGATGAAGACGATTAGATATAACGTCTATTATACGATTTATCATTTTCATTTAACAAAATAAAAATGATTATACCCATTTTTTAAGTTCCAATTGCTTATATTGTCGATCGTGGTGTCTCGGCAATTCTAAAGGCACTACTAAAGTGCTTTGGTCTTCCATATATTTTACATAGCCAGTTGCTTCGTTATATACAGTCGGAACGGCATAATCTAGTACTAATTTATTTAATCTTGCAATTTGTCCGGTTATGTCATCGGGTAAATGTTCTGCATATTGTAAATAAATACTGCGCATAATTATTTTTAGAGTATCTACATTTTGAGGCGCAATTACAAATTTGTTTCCAGACATGGCATATACGCCAGCTCGTAATCCGTTTTGTACGATTTGAATATTATCTTTTGAAAAATAGGCATTAGATAAGACATTATTTTCCCATGTGCCTGCAAGAGCATCACGATATTCAGTGGTCTTGTTTTTTATTGCAATTCGTTCTTGCATTTTCAATTGAATTTCTAGCGAGGGTGGCTCAACAATATTTACACGGCCATTATATTTTTCAACATCTATTATTTTGTCATTATATTCAACGCCTCGCGGATTTAAATAATAAGACATTCGTATAATGTTATAACAGAAATAAATTACAAACGATCGTACTAAATATATTTAGTGTATAAACTGTAATTAGTTATGTCTGTAAATTATTTGTATTAATAGTATATAATGGACACGTTTTATATTATTGTATTATCTATAGCGGTAATTATTTTAATTTTAATATTAACTTTTTTAGGAATAAACATGGCAAATAAAAAAAATTCTGTAGCAACATTCCCACCGGTCGCAAACACCTGCCCTGATTTTTGGAATATTGCTACCGATAACAAATCATGCTTGGTGCAAAGTTCTGGTAAAAATATGTCAGCTGTAACATTAACGTCATCAAACGTTCCAGCAGGATACTCAACTTCTTCTGCTGGTAAGACTATACCAGCGCAAATTGATTTCACAGATCCGGGGTGGTCGGCCGGTGGTAAGTCTGCAACTTGTGCACAAAAAGCATGGGCTCAAACAAACGGCATTAGTTGGGATGGTGTTACAAATTACAATAGATGTTAATTTTTATATGTATAAAAATATAAAAATTATTTGTTAAACGAAATTACACGCGGTGGTTCACTAAACGTATGATCAAGTTTTTCCAATAAAATCGGATATTGAAATAACATATGTCTACCATCTATAGAAACAACTTCATTAACTTCGTTTTTTAATAAAAATATTTTCCGCGTTTCAGGATATAATTCGTTGATTTGTAGCGAAACCGCCGTTTTTAATATTTCTGGATTTCCAGTTGTTTTATACTCTTCTAAAATTATACGAATGCTTTCATTTAATTTAAATATTTTATTTCTGGCGATTTCTATGGCCTCTTTCTTTTGCTCGTTAAAATACATTTCGTCATTTTTTTGCAATAGTGTTTTAAAAATCATACTATTTTCATTATAAGCTTCCAATTCCTTTTTAAATAATTCAACCGACTTCTCTTCGTTTATGTAGCTAAACAATGTATCTAATTTCTGTCGAATTATACTATCTTTAATGTTTTCGGTTTCTTCTTTGAAAACATCTAGTGTTAATGCAAAACTTCCCGCATCACCAGCAAACAATTGAATATCTAATTTGCATGGATTCTGTGAATCGCCACAAATAGCCATATAACGGTTTTCTTTTTTTGAAAATATTGTCCCAACTGGACGTTTGCATTTAATACATGCGGGTTTAATGGAAAGAGCTACTTCTTTTGCTCTTTTTTTGGATTTATTATCGGCAAATATTTTTTTTTTAATTTTATGAACCGACATGTCATAGTTATGTTTCATTTTAAAATATTCATTTAATGCTTCAAAATAGTTCTTTTTTTCTATAGAGTCAGTTAGGCCGTCGCTTATAATATCAGTATCTATAATTGAGTTGCGGAATTCTATGCCTGGGGTATTTTCCATTTTAAATTCTGCAATTCCATCGGGTAAATTTTCTATTATGGTTATTGGATTATTTGAAACATTTAATTTATATAGCGATTTAACCTCAGAAAAATTTAAATATGTAATTTTATTACTGGAACAGTTAATTTCTTCTATGGAAGGTGGCAAATTTTCTAAAATAGTTAGCTGATTGTCTTGAATAAATAGATTTTTCAGCTGCTTCATGTTTACTAGATCTAAACCCTTTAAAAAATTATGTTCTAAATTAAGTGTATCTAAGCTAATTGGTAAATCAGGCAAATCAACCAACAAATTTTTTTTGCAATCTAGCGACAATACATAACCGGGCAGGCCGCGTATACTAGTAATTTCACCCGGGCTTAATGTTATATGTTTTACATATTCAAGTCCATATTGATTCAGTATTGAAAAATCAATGTCGCCGTGTAACGGTTCGCGAATATCTAATTTTTGATTTGATTTATTAGTCGTTTCTAAAAAATAAAGAAGCTGTTTTTGTGCCGTATTGTTGTTTAAAATTACTTCCTCTCTTTTTTTTTCAATAATATCCATTTATGATATTATTAGATATTCTTATGAATACACTAAACTTATAGACTCTTTATATTTTTTCGCAATTCATTGTGAGATTCTATATTTTTTATAGGATGAAAGATGTGCGTTTCGTTAAAGTCGGCGCTTCCATCATTTCGACGATATACGATTGTAGATAATTCAACAGGCGTATCGTATTTAAAGTCGTTCTTTTTAGCAAGCGTTGGAAAAAGAGCCTCGATAAAAAATAATGTTTGATACATGTTTGCATATTTATATATTTCGTTTAACATGGGCGCACTCATTCTTGTTGCACATATCATTGCGTGGTAATATGGTGGGGGGATGTTATATATGGGAATTACTTTCCAATGCCACGGATCACTCATAGTTTGTTCAACGCAATCGGACGTTAATAAATCACTGGTTGGATATTGCAAATCAATTTCCAGTAGCGTTCTTTCGTTGTAAAAAAAAGTATCATCTTCTAAAAACCAAAATTTATCTAATGGAGAATCTATTATTATTGTCTGCGCAAAATAAATTGCCTTTTCCCAACCGGTTACCATTTTATTCATTGTGAAATTTAAATTAGTTATTCCTGCCATCATACAAGTGGTATATTTAATTTGCACAAACATAATATTTGCGTTTTCATAAGGCTTTACATAATTAGAATAATCCATTGTTTCATCATCAATAATTATATAAACTTTGTATTGTTTAAAACTTTTAAAGAAATCTATCCAAACAGTATTTGGTTTATGACATATCAAAATAATATGGTTCATTGTATATTTAAAAGTATATTTTTAAATATATTTTAGTAAACATTGTTTGTTGTTGGCAAATCAGTAATACTAGTTCCTTGTGATTCTCGACTTTGTTTTTTATCTTCTTGGTAATACCGAATCTTTGACATTATATATTGCTGATCCTTAAGCATTTTTTGTTGTTTTTCTTGATCCGTTAATTTTTTTCTACTACATACATACAAAGCGCCACCAAAAACTAAAATAATAAATATAAACACGCCGACGTTTAAAACATAATAATAAATATTAACTCTATTGTTATGACATTGTTGTAAGGTATTAAAAAGATAATGTTTTGTAGTTGATTCAATTAAATGCGGATAACTCATTAAACTTCTATATATTTTATTTCTAACAAAATTTTATTACATATACGCTAAATAATAAATTACATACAGATACGATACTATGGCGAGGACAATTGCAATAATCCAAATGGGAATCACCGTTTTATTACGATATCCAACACCAAATTGGCGAAAACTGCCATCTTTATTATATAACAACCCTGGTTTTGCTACATGAATCAGTGAGAATAATAAAATAAATATAAAAATAGAAATGTTAAGTTTATTGGAATATACAAATTTTTTACTTATTAACATAATATTATAATACATGTATAAAAAATATTATTAATAAAACCAAGTGTACTAAATGTAAAAAGTTGAAAATGGTTCGATCAGTTTTAGTTTTTTACACCTTTTCTCATTTACACCATTGCGCATTTGAAATGCACAATTAGCATCATCTTGCTCACTCATAACTGCCCACGAAGTGGGCGTTTTGAATGTGCAAAGGTGTAAAACGCCCATTTACTGGGCAAAAAAAATAAGAAAAAATGTAAAATCAATAGTAGGAATTTCACCTATGATGGTCTAACTTTTTCCTCTTCCTTTTGTTCCCTTTGGGATGAAGAGGTGAAAGACGAAATCGTTAATCGTCTAATCGTTCATAAAATCGTCTCTGTCCTCTTCATAATATTCACCGTCCATAAAATTCTCACCAACATCATCCAGTCCAAATCCCATCTCATCGTCTGGTGCAGCGGCTTCTAATTCTTCTAATTGGTAAACATCTAACAACTCTTCATTTTTTTCCAGAGCGCCAGATTCGGTTTCGTTGTATAATTGTGTCAATAATTCGTCACGCTCTCTGTCGTATGTATCTTTATCGTAATGAACCAATCCGGCCTGTTGACCAACATTCCATCTACCAAGTCTATAATTTTTAAACATATTTTCAACGCCGCGTTCTTCTATGCTCATATCCCCTAAATATTTAATAATATTCTGTTTTTCTTTTTCTTTTGATCTACCTACTTTTTGCATAATTTGTTCGTATGACATGTCAATTTTCTTTTTATTTGTCTGTTCCATATTTAAAATACTAGACAATAAAGAACATACTCGTTTTTGCAATTCCGTGGTGTCTAAGACTACTATATTAATCTCGCGCAAATCATCTTCATCGGTTTCACTAATGGTTCGCATAGTGTTAGAAACGTTTTTTGATTCATTGATAGAAGAACGTCTCGCGCGTTTAGATTCTTGTGCGTCTGCTCTCAACAAATTGATGTCTTCACTAGACACTACATACTCATATATTGCTGAATAAAAGCAATATGTATATAATAAATAAGTGGTGTGTTTATCGAAAAGTGAATGTAAAACGGTAGTAGTTTCTTTTGAATTTTCGTCAATGGTTTCCTTTACTATTTCAGTAAATACCGGCATGTTCTCGACAAACAAATAAAGATCTTTTAATTTTATATTTACTTCTTGTAAAAAGTGAATTAGCGCAGGATCCTCTTTATATTTCTCAATTTCTTTATAATAATTATCAATGAATTTTGTAATATCGGCTTCATGCTTCTTCGAAACGCCCCAGTGCTTAGGAACGTTTTTGAAAAAACCAGAATCATTTGTTAAAACACTGGGATATAGTTTAGAGAATGAATAAATTGCATTTTTTATAAACTGCGTTGCGTTGTATAACCCATCGTCATAATATTTTTTAGTTTCTTTCATGGGGATATCTAAATTCCATTTTTGTATATTTACTAAAAAATCCATTAAACTTTCATATTCGCTATCTTTGAGTGCTGTACCAAACTTATCAAAAAATACCTTTATTCTTTTATATAACTCAGAATTTACACTTGACAAATAATCGATCAAATCGTCTAGTTCTTTTAATGGTTTATCCATATAAACCACTGGATCATATTTGTCCATGATTTTATATAAAAATTTACGCAATGGCTCTTCCACAACAGTGGAATTTGTCATGTCTAAATTTTCAATTATTTCTTTGAATGCGTCGACTTGATTGAACGATTTTGCTGGTTCTATATTTACGGTGTTTTTATTACGAACTAATCCCATTAATTGATTTAACGATTCCACAGTGAATCGTTTTCCATTGCTTTTAAGAAATTCTATTTTTTCTTGAAGAGTCCAATTTGAGTTGTAAAGAGGCGGTTTTTCATTGATAATAACTTTATATTCGTCGGGTATAGGCAACTTCGCATCAAAATTACAATAATGTATTATGGTAGAATAAATAGTTTCTTCTAGGAAACCGCTCGGTATAACGATGCTACGTATTCCTGAAAATTCAGGGAAATAAAACATAGAAGGTTTTGCCGGTACAAACACTCTATCATTTAACATTTTTGCCAACTTTTTGCTGGCGTTTCGATACAGGTTAATATTTTCATCCTCTTCATTAAAATATACTATGGGAATCGTTGAATTGGTGTTTCCGTTGCAACACGCGTTCTCAATAAAAGGTACATTTCCAGAAGTTTTTAATAACGTATCCTTCTTACGAACAATATTATTAATGGCTTCGATAATTCCGTATCCAAAAAACATAATCTTACTTTTTAATGTATTTATGGAATCGATTTGACTACGAGTTCCTTTACGTAACAATTCTATTAGATCGTTTTCAAAATCGCTGGCGACATTTCGGATTTTTTTTTCTATAGAATATTGCACAATGGGTGGTAAAAATGTAGTCCATTTTGATATATTGTGTTCAGCTGGCGCAAGAAGTTCCGGATTTAATAATATAAACTCGCGCTTTTGAACATAGAGTTCTTGTATATCACCACGAATCATTATATTTCGCTCCATTACATCTTTTATGCGTTTTTCAAGGGTTTCTACCTTGTATGTTAGTATAGAAGTCCACGGACTTATCGCACTCTTTGTTTTGTTTAATACGCACGCTATGTATTTAATTCCAGTCAAGTCTTCTATTCCATCCATGGGATATCCACTGAAAGATCTTACGCATCCTGGTTGAGTGCGTTTTGTTTGGAATGATGGAATTGCGGTCTGAATAGCAATTATTAAAACGGCCGCGATAATAACAATTGAAGTTTCGTTTCTATAATTTTCATAGGTGACTTTAAAATATTTGCCGGTTTTCTTAAAGCTGGCTTCAGATTTCTTATTGTAAGATTCTTTACTTAATATTTCTTTTGTAATGAGTTCTGTCGATGTTCGCAAAACAAATTCACTAATAGTTTCGATGGGTATATCAATGTTCTCACAAATTGCTGAGAATACATTGTATATCATTTCACTCGTTTCGCTTTCAAAAACGGGTTTTTTATTTTTCGCAATAGCTTCCATCACGACGGTTCCCAAGTCTTTTTCCATGATTTCGTGAGAAGTCATTTTAAAACCAGCATCGTCAAAGCCCTCTTCTTCACTAAAATCTATTTTACGCAATAAAAACCCGCTATATTTATCAACAATAGAATCGCCATCGCCGCTTAATTCGCCAAATTTATGGCATATTTCATTAAGCCTATCTAAGTAATTTTCACCAGACACAAATGCACTAGCGAGTTCATATACAGATTGAGGGAAAAGTTTTAGATTTGTGTCTTTGCAATATTTCCAATACGGACTCTCTTCTAAATTCTCAACCATGGGATCACGACAATATTCTTCAACGAACTTGCAAATATCACGTTGCTTCTTAGAAAAATTATTTTGACCCATTATCAGATCGCGTAATTTCATATGAGGTGAAGTTAAAAGGTCTTCTGTCGACGCTAATCGTCCTAATGCAACTGCCAAATTGTTTGCTTTATGAGCTTGTATATCTTTCAATGCCTTTCCCTTCTTCAACATTTTTAAATGATACTCAATATTTCGGTCAAGAGTTTTTTCTAACTCTTCTACTGAAATAGTATAACGTTTATCGAATTCAGTTTTAAGACGATTTTTTGTTATTTCCTTTAAACGAAGAATAGATTCATCATTGGCTTCACATACCTGGTTTTTGGTGTTTTTATAGCAGGATTCGCTTATGTTACAAAATAGTGTATTTGTGTCGGCGAATCCAATCTCATCCATGTCATTGTCACTAACCCAATTATTTTTGAGGCGTTTATAATATTGTATTTTTTTACGAATTTCGGCCTCGTTTTCTATGGAACTACGTTGTTCGGCAGTCATATCAGTCTGGTCGATCCCTTCAGGAAGTCTTGGTCGAATTTCTAATATGGCATAATCGCCATCACGAACTAATTTCTTCTTTGCGATAATAGTCGCCGCCAAGTCACTTGCTAATTCTTTTGGACAGTCGTGTTTATGAATCAATGTCTCTTCTAAGAATTCTAAAAACAAATCAGGCATCATTTTTTTTTGTTCCGATTCGTATTTTTTTAATATAGAATACGGCGTCTCATCAAAATCTTTATCGTAAAAAATTTCATCTACATTATTATCTTTTTGAAGGTCTTTTAATGAGGTATATTTTTTAGCCAAGTATCTGCGGGTGCAATCAGTGGGTTTTATTTTTTCTAAATCGCTCATGTCCTCTGTTTCAGGTGGCGAAAGCATATCCATTAAATTTGTTGGCGTCATTAGCGAAATCATAATTGAAGATATCACATTAGAATACAACATGCTAGAATCCATATCTAATATTTTCATAAGCATTTCTTCGGATGACGTGGCCGAGTTGATTTTACCATCATTTAATAAGAAATCATAGTTCTTAAAAAAGGATTCAGCAAGATCAGGTTTTTCACCCAACAATTTAACTATCGGATTTGCAATGGGTGATGTATCATACCTTTCGTTTTTAATAAAAGAAAACTCATTAAAACTCTTTTCAAACTTAATAACATGTTCTCTTATGAGCTCTTTCATTATATATCGAATATCTTTGTATTGAGTATACGTAATATCATTTGGATAAATCATGAAGGGTTCCAATTGTTGTATAACATCAACATAGGACACTTTGTCTTTTATGTATTTTCTTACCAATTGAATAAGAGTTTTTGTTTTTGGTATAACGGCCTCTAAGAATTTATGATATTTTTCATCTGGGTCAACAAATAAATCATTATTCAGTGAAAATTGATGAATATTAGAAAAGAAATCAACACCAGACTCTTTTATAAAAGAATCGTAATCGAATTCTTTTGATAAATCATCAATTACATGCGGGATAATATCAGCATGTTTATTTAATAAACGGAACAACATAAAATAATTTTCGTGGAATTGGGCCCTATCCATAATGCTTGTTGAAGGCAAATCTATGGCAGAAAATTTTACAACGGGATATGGCAATATAACTAACGATTTTATTTGCATAGTATCATTGGGCGTTAATGGTCCGCGAATATAAAGTTTTTTACCAGATTTCATGAGTTGCTCATCTAATTTTGAAATCCCCAAATTATAACGCTGAATAACAAATTGGCGACGCTTTACACCGGCTGAAGTATAAACATTGCTATAAAAATCTTCCAAATTATCCACGACCGCATCAATATTAGTTAATACAGTTAGAGAATCTAAACAATCAGACGTATCGTCTGCTGATTCAAATGGAACATTAAACGAATTTAATCTGCTATACATATTTTTATAACGAAACCCTTCTTCTGTTGAATTGTTTTTATAGTATTTTAATTGTAAATCTTCAACGGAACGCAATTCTGGTCCAAATTGTTTGAGCGAGCCATCTGGGAATTCAACTAAATTATCTGCGTCATATATTTTTCGCTTATTTTTTACAACAGGCATAATCCATTGCAATCGATAATTTATTTTTTCTAATGTGTTGACCAACGGTTTGTAATATATACCATTCATTTTAGCGTCATAAGCATTTTGATTAACGTCAAATTTTGAAAATTGCGAACGTAACTCTTTGAAACGTTCTATTAAAAGATGTATACTGTCTAAAACCGTGGTTGTTCTCTGATAATTAGGGATTGTTGACAGCAATTCGTCCATTAAATCGTTTACTTGGGCATCTACGCCATAACGACGCTCGTTTTCTGGTACCTCTACTAATTGAACTATTTTTTCCAAGCGTTCACCAAATACAATAGAATTGGCATCAATGTATAATTCTTTTAATGTTTCGTTCATATTTTTATCTGGCATAGCGCCTTCTGGTATAGTAATTTTAGATTCGCCAGTGTCAGTGTATATAATCGACGCTAATCTTTCTTCGCGGTTTTCTAATATTTCACCTTCTTCTAATCCTTCTTCGAGCTGTTCGCGGATTAATGACAGAGAACCTACTTTTAAAGTATCGGGTTTCTCGCGTATTATAAATTTATCAATTGGAATATTTTCAGGAATACCTTGATATCCGAAATTTATATAAATCGTTTTTATTTCAGGGTAAGTCGTGATTTCAATCATATCTTCTTCAATATTTGAAATTTGTCCAGTAATAATAGCAGGAAACTCGCCACCAAAATATATATCTATCCATGCTTCTGGCGTTAATCCGTTTTGTTTTGCAAACCCTTTTTCATCACTTCGGCTTAATAAATAAATATCAGTGATGGATTCGTCGGTCAATGTTCCCTCTTCAGTAATATTTAATTGATACATTTTTGATGTGGAAATGGCGATAATTTTTATTTTTTGAGAATCTATATAATTGATTATAGCGGTGGTTTCATGAATGTCTGGATTTGTTGGGGCAATAATTTCAATAATATCACCTAATTCAAGAGTAACCGAACTAGTATCTATAGTTTCCTCATTTTCTATATTATCATTTATTGCTTCCATGAATTAATAAAATATATATTATGTGTCTAAATTATATTTTGTGTAATAATACAATAAAACAATCTAGAAACCTAGAGACAATTCTACTAAAAAGATGGAGGGCGATTCAAAATCTATAATATATAAAATTAATCTCGATAGCTGTTTAAATCAATCAGTTATTGTTAAATTAACAAAATCATTGTATAGCCTATATTATGTTGCAAATTATAATAAACAATTATTAAATTTTAATGATACAAAAACCGGAATATATCGTTCTGTTGTGTTTTCGTTTAATGATAAAAAAGTACTTAGTTTTTCACCGCCCAAGTCGATGCCTGTCAATGCTTTTATAGATAAATATCCTGTTATAGACACCAAAATATTAATTACAGATGCGATTGAAGGGTTTATGGTTTCGCTTTTTTATGATGATAATATTCTAAAATGGGAAATCGCAACTAAAGGCGCGGTGGGCGGTAAATATGGTTATTATGGCAACATAATTAAGAATAAATACACTTCTAACCTAGAAACCCCGAGTTTTTATAAAATGTTTTTAGAATCCCTTCGCGCAAATGACAATGAAGAGTTAAACGATTTGGCATTTCTCGCTTATTTGCCAAAAAATGCTTGTTATACATTTATAGTACATCATACAAAAAATATAATTATGTTACCGGTTAAAGAATGCTGTGCGTATTTGGTAAGTGTTTACGCATTAAATAACAACATAATAAAATGTATTCCTCAAGAAGAATATGAAGCCTGGCAACCAATTCGTAATCTATCCGGCATAATAAAATTTCCTAATAAATATGAAAAAGTGTCTAATTATAATGAGTTGTCTAATTATTATAGCGAAGGTGCCAATGGTGTTATGGTAACAAATATAGAAACGGGCGAACGCGCAAAAATATTATCTAATAAATATGAGCAATTAAAAACTTCTATAAAAATACCGGCGAATATTCAATATTTGTACTTTTGTTTGCGCAGAATGAATAAGGTTGCCGAATACATAGAAGAATGTCCAAAACATAAAAAAACATTTTATAACATTCGAAATGAATATGAAGAATTCATTACGGACATTCATGATTTATATGTTAATATATATGCGCTTGGACAATATAGTAAAGAGATAAATAAATATCACGCGACTTGGTGTAAAAAAATACACGAAGATATGTTTGTTCCATTCATTAACAAAATGATAAAAACTACAATTACACGAAAAATAGTTAGGGACTATTTTGATAACTTTGAACCGCGGCAATTGTTATATATTATGAATCATGATTTTCGTGTTTAAGCGCGATAAAAGTTATCAAACGTATGTAAAAAATTGAATTATGATTACGCAGATAATATTACGCAAAAGAACCAAGTAAAAAATAATATTTTTATTTATGTAAAAATATTATAAATATATATGTTTTTTTCTATTGTAATGCATACACACAGTTATCATCTTGAACGATTGTTTCGTAATGAAATTTTTGAGCATCCAAATATGTTGTAACCGGTTGAGCATATTCATTATAAAATTCTTGAACATTCCTTGTAATTACCCATAAAGAAATCTGCGAAGGAACAGTAATTATACTGTATTGATATTTTTCATTCTTAACTTCGCCCAATTTCACTACCCAATATGGACCATCGAATGGCGTTCCTTGTAAATATACGGTGAGTTTACCCGGTTCACTTGCGTTCTTATAGTACGCATGTCCGGAAATCTGTTCTAAATTTCCATTCTTGTCAAGCTGAGAATTCAACACACTTACGCTTCCATTAGAAAGCAACCCATAATCGGCCGTTAAACATGTTCCGTAACCTTGAAATATTTCATTCGTCGGCGAACCTAAAACTTGATACCAACGACCAGTGTATTTATCAACGTCTAATTCAGAAACTGTTGCTGGACCAAACGCACTAGTGTAAATAGTCGCAAACGTAGCCATTGAGAAAAAATATAATGCTTTACACCTTTTCTCATTTAAAACGCCCATTTTATATAATCAATTTTTTATTAAAATTATATAAAAATAATTTATGCTTTCAATACAAATGGATATTGAAAATATTATTAAAGAAAATAAATC
>Ga0136644_10003011_pt1 | contig 12666 bp, 8 predicted proteins | sample C_130820_EF_Meta_FD_94780 | JGI IMG/M metagenome (GOLD analysis project Ga0136644, IMG submission 94780) | Freshwater microbial communities from Lake Croche, Canada to study carbon cycling - C_130820_EF_MetaG (v2) (version 2) | ecosystem: Environmental > Aquatic > Freshwater > Lake | place: Lake... | reverse complement strand
GGAAAAACCGCCACGGCCTCCGCACCGGCACGACCGTCGCAGATACTACCTCCGGTGCCGCGCGGCTTCCGCCGGCACGATCGGCGTCGCGGATACAAGCCCCGTCCCCCGGCTCCCGGCCCATGCCAGCTCCGCTTTCCATCGCCGCCGCGTCCGCGTGCCTCGCCGCGGCGATCGCAGCGGGCGGGGTCTGGCTCGTCCGCGGCACGACGGCCGTGCCCGCGGCGATCTGGGCCGTCGCCGCCTGCGTGGCGCTGGCGGCCGAGATGGCCGCGCGGAGCCGCGGGGATCTCGCCGACCCCGCGGCGGCCGCGGCCGTGCGGCTGTGCGTGGTCGCCCTCGCGCTGTGCCCGACGATGGCGCTCCTCGGAGCCAAGCGACCGCAGCACGGCGTCTGGCAGCTGATCGTGGCCACGCTCGGCGTCGTGCTCATGCTCCCCGCCGCCTCGGCGACGTGGGTGCGGCCGGGCAGCCTGCCCGACGTGCACCTCATCGAGCGGTGCTTCATGCCCGTGCTCATCCTCGTGGGCTGGCTCAACTTCATCGGCACGCGGCGGGCCGCCGCGGCCACCGGCATCGCCGTCGGCCAGGGACTCCTCGCCCGCGGCTTCCTGCCCGGGGCGCCGACCGCCGCCTGGTTCGCCGCGCCGTCGGCGGCCACGCTCGACGCCGTGGCCTGCGGGCTGGTGGCCGCCGGTGCCGCGCTGGCTGCGTGGCTGGCGGCGTCGGACCGTGCGACCGCGGCGGCCACCCCGACCGCCTCCTCCGCCGCAGCCGGCCTCGCGGCGGAGGTCGACCCGGCGTTCCTCGCGGTCCGCGAAACCTTCGGCGCGGCTTGGGCGCTGCGGATCGCGGAGCGGTTCGACGTGCTGGCGGAGGCCCGCGGCTGGCCCTGCCGGCTGCGGTTCTCGGGGCTCGATGTCGACGCCACCGCAGCACCTCCCGGATCGGCCGACGGCTCCTCCCCGGCCGCGGCAGACGCGCGGGCACGGGCCCCGCACCCCGACTGGCCCCGCGACGCCCGCCGGGCGCTCGAGGCGCTGCTGCGCCGCTTCGTCGACGACGACTGGCTCGCACGGCACGGCTGGCCGACCACGACCGGCGGTCCCGCCGGATTCTCTCCGGGCGCGGAGGACGACGCATGACCGCCCCCGCCGACGGCCCGGCGATCCGGGTCGTGGATCTCGTCAAGCGGTATCCCGGCCGCCCCCCGGTGGACGCCGTCCGCGGCCTGTCGCTCGAGGTGCGCCGGGGCGAGTGCTTCGGGCTGCTCGGCCCCAACGGCGCCGGCAAGACGACCACGGTCGAGATCCTCGAGGGGCTGCTCGCACCCACCAGCGGCGTCGTCGAGGTGCTCGGGATGCGGTGGGACCGCGACGAACGGAGCCTGCGGGAGCGGATCGGCGTGTCGTTGCAGGAAACGCGGCTCTCCGACAAGCTCACCGTCGCCGAGACGATCCGCCTCTTCCGCGCGTTCTACGCCACGGGCATCGACCCCGACGAGGCGCTCGACATGGTGGGGCTGCGGGCGAAGGGGGCGGCCCGCGTCGGGGCGGTGTCGGGCGGCGAGCGGCAGCGGCTCGCCGTGGCCACGGCGATCGTGGGCTGGCCCGAGCTGCTCTTCCTCGACGAGCCGACGACCGGGCTCGACCCGCAGTCGCGGCGGCAGGTCTGGGACCTCGTGGAACGCTGCCGCGGCTGCGGCCACACCGTGCTGCTCACGACGCACTTCATGGACGAGGCCGAGCGGCTCTGCGATCGGCTGGCGATCGTGGACGCGGGGCGGATCATCGCCGCAGGCCGGCCGGCCGACCTCGTGCGCGACTCGGGCGCCGAGGATCTCGACGAACTGTTCCTCAAGCTCGCCGGCCGCCGGCTCTCGGAAACGTCCGGCCCGGCCCCCGCGGGCTGACCGCGGCAGACAGCGAGGAGACGCCCGTGCATTCATCCACCGCTCCCGATCCGCCGCGCGGGCCGACGCCACCGCGGCCGGCGGCGCCGCCGCTGACCCGTCGCGGCGGCCATTCCGCGCTCGTGGAGCTCGTCCGCGTGCGGTTGCTCGAGTTTCTGCGGGAGCCGGAGGTGGTCTTCTGGGTGTACGGCTTCCCGGTGCTCCTCGTGGCGACGCTGGGCATCGCCTACCGGGAGCGGCCCGTGCCCGCCGTGCGGGTGGACGTGGCCGACGGGCCCGCCGCGGCCGCCGACGCCGCGGCGCTGGCGACGCCCTCGGCCGGCACGGAGCCGTCCGTGCGGCCCATCGCCGAGGGGCTCGAGCGGCTGCGGACCGGCCGCACCGACCTGGTGGCGGAGCGGACCGACGCCGCCGACGCCGTGCCCGGCGCGGCCGCGGGCTTCCGCTACCACTTCGACCCCGCGCGTCCCGAGAGCGTGCTCGCCCGCGATCGTGCCGCCGACGCGCTGGAGCGGGCGTCGGGCCGCCGCGATCTCCTCGCCGCCGAGGACGTGCCGCAGACCGCGCCGGGCGGTCGCTACATCGACTTCCTCGTCCCGGGGCTCATGGCCCTCTCGCTGATGTCCGGGGGCCTCTGGGGGGTGGGCTTCATCACCGTCGAACTGCGCATCCGCAAGCTGCTCAAGCGGTTCATCGCCACGCCGATGCGGCGGTGGCAGTTCCTCGTCTCGATCATGCTCGGCCGCATGCTCCTCATGATCCCCGAGATGCTGCTGCTCCTGCTCTTCGCCCGCTGGACGTTCGGGGTGCGGGTGTTCGGCAGCGGGTGGGCCGTGGCGCTGCTCGTGCTCCTCGGATCGCTCTGCTTCTCGGGGCTCGGACTGCTCGTCGCCTCCCGGGCGAAGACGCTCGAGGCCGTCTCCGGCGCGCTCAACGTCGTGATGCTGCCGATGTGGCTGACCTCCGGCGTGTTCTTTCCCCGCGAGCGGTATCCGGAGGCCGTCCAGCCCTTCCTGCGGGCGCTGCCGCTGACGGCGCTCGTGGACGCCTTGCGGGCGGTGATGCTCGAGGGGCGTCCGCTCCCCGGCTGCGCCGCCGACGTGGCCACGCTCCTGGCCTGGACGGTGGCGGCCTTCGCGGTGGCGCTGCGTATCTTCCGCTGGGTGTGACGCCCGGCCACGACCGCCGCGACGGGGCCGGAGCAACGCCCGAAAATCGGCCGCGACACCCCCCGCGATGGTGCCTGCGGCACGGTCGGGGTACACTGACGGGCCTTTCCCGACGGTGGTCCGCCGGTCGCGTGGCCGGGGGGATCCGGGAACGATTCCGTGTTTGTGTCCGTCCTTTTTCTGGAGCCTCCCATGTCTGAAGAGTCCGCCCAGCGTGGCCCCGAGCCGATGCCCGTTCCGGTCGACGAGTCCCACATCGTCGCCACCTATGCGAACTTCTGCCGCGTGACCGGCACGCCCGAGGAGCTCATCGTCGACTTCGGCCTCAACAAGCAGGTGGGGGGCACGGCGCCGGAGACCATCCAGCTCACGCAGCGGATCATCGTCAACTTCTTCACCGCCAAGCGGCTCGCCGCGGCGCTCGCGATGGCGGTGGCCCGGCACGAGCAGGCCTTCGGCGTCCTCGAGACCGACGTCCAGCGGCGGATCGTCCACCAGCAGCAGGCGACGCGGGCCTGAGGCGGTGACGCCGCGCCCGGCAGCCGGGCGCGGCGGCGCGATCGGTGGACGCACGATTCGTCACACGCACGTCCGGCACACGTTGGCTGAGCATTCCTCGAGCACGCCATGAGCATCGACGAGTCGGTCGAAATCGAGCAGGCGCGGGAGCAGATCCGGGCGCTCGTCGCCGAGATCGAGCGTCTGGGCCGCAGCGACGTGGCCGAGGCGGAGTTTTTCCGCGGCCTGCTCGAGCGGGTGCTCGTGGCGATGGAGGCGGTGGCGGGGCTCGTCTGGCTGCTCGGCGAGGGGGGCCGCGTCGAGCCGGTCTGCCACGCCGGGCTCGAGCACACCGGCATCGCCTCGAGCCCGGAGAAGCAGGCGGCGCACGGCACGCTCGTGCAGGCCCTCGTCGCCAGCCCCGGGGGCCGGCTCGTGCCGCCGCACAGCGAGCTCGAGACGGTGCAGCCGGGAGGTGGGCCGGCGGCCGCCCCCGCCGCCAATGACACGGCGCTGCTCGTCATCGCCGCGCCGATCGAGCGGGGGAGCACGCGGGCCGGGCTCATCGAGATCTTCCACCAGCAGAACCTGCCGGAGGTGGAGCGCGGCTACCTGGCGTTTCTCGAGCAGGTGGCCGCGGTCGCCGGCGACTACCTCGGCCGCCGGCAGCTGCGCACGCTCGACAGCCAGCAGACCGCCCTCACCCAGGTGGAGCGGTTCAGCCGGGCCGTCCATGAGTCGCTCGACCCCGTGGCGACGGCCTTCGTGCTGGCCAACGAGGCCCGCCGGATCATCGGCTGCGACCGGGTGAGCGTGGTCGTGAAGCGCGGCCGGAAGCTGCGGCTCGAGGCCGTGAGCGGACAAGAGTCGATCGAGAGGCGGGCGTCGGCGGTGCAGGCGATCGAGTCGCTCGTGCGGGTCGTGGCGACGGCCGGCGATCCGCTCTGGCATCCCGACTCCGCCCGCGAGCTGCCCCCCCAGATCGAGGAGGAGCTCGAGCACTACATCGACGAGTCGCACGCCACGGCGCTGGCGATCATCCCGCTGGAGAAGCCGCGGCCCACGCCGGTGGTGAAGCCGGGGGGCGTCGACGCCGTGGCCGTGGCCCGGGCGGAATCCACGCCCCGCACCGCCCCCGAGCCGATCGGCGCGCTGGTGGCGGAGTGGTTTTCGTCGAGCACCTTCGACGACGGCAAGCGGGCGCGGGTCGACCTCGTGGCCGAGCACGGTCGCGTGGCGCTTTCCAACGCCCTCTCCCACACCGGGCTGCCCCTCTTCGGCCTGATCGACCTCCTGGGGAAGTCGCGGGTGCTGACCACCGCCCGCAACCTGCCGCGCACGATCCTCGCGGCGGTGGCCGCCCTCGCGGGGATTCTCGCGCTCGTGTTCATTCCCGCCGAGCTGCGGCTCGAGGGGAAGGGCACGCTCGAGCCGGTGCACCGTCGCGACGTGTTCGCCGGCATCGACGGCGTGATCGACCGGCTCGAGCCCGGCGCCGAGCACGGCACCGAGGTGAAGGAGGGGCAGCTGCTCGCCATGCTCCGCAACACCGACCTCGAGGTGGCCCTCACCGACGTCCTCGGCCGCAAGGCCTCGAGCGAGGAGCAGCTCGTGTCGACGCGGCGGGCGCTGCTCGAGGACAAGAAGATCTCCGCGGACGAGAAGACGCGGCTCTCCGGGCGGGCGGCCCAGCTGCAGCGGGAGATCGAGAGCCTGGAGCAGCAGCGGCGGCTGTACGAGACGAAGAAGCGGGATCTCGAGGTCCGCAGCCCCATCGACGGCGTGATCGTCACCTGGCAGGTGCGCGACCGGCTCATGCTCAGGCCGGTCGAGAAGGGGCAGTCGCTCCTCAGCGTCGCCGACAAGACCGGCCCGTGGGAGCTCGAGGTGCACATGCCCGACGACCGGCTCGGGCACGTCAATCGCGCGGCGGCCGAGGCGCGGGCGGCGGGCCGCGAACTGGTGGTGGACTACATCCTCGCCACCGACCCGGGCACCCGGCACCGGGGCACCGTCAAGGAGATCCACGAGCAGGCGGAGGTGCGCGGCGAGCAGGGCAACACCGTGCTCGTGCGGGTGACGATCGATCCGGGCCGGCACGAGAAGGAGGAGCTCGGCGCCGGCGCCAGCGTCACCGCCCGGATCGCCTGCGGCCGGCGGTCGCTGGGATACGTCTGGCTCCACGACGTGCTGGCGTTCATCCAGTCGCAGATCCTCTTCCGCATCTGGTGATTCCGCATCCGGTGACGCCGGACGACCGGCGGGCGCCGGCGGCCGGTCTTTCCCGAGCCCGCGGCCCCCGGCCGCCCACGACCTTCCCCACGACGTCCCCATCCGCATGGAGTTCGAGATGCCACGCACGCGACGCACGCCCCCTCTCGGCCGGCTGCCGGCCGCATTCCCGCGATCCGCGGCGCCGACGGCGCACGTGCTCCTGGCCTGCTGCCTCGCCGTCGCCCCGGCCGCGGCCGCCGACACCGATCCCGTGCTCGAGCGCTGCCTCGTCTCGCTCGTCGAGGAGGCGAAGGTGCCCGCCCGGGAGGCCGGCGTGCTCGTCGAACTCGTCGCCCGCGAGGGGGACGTCGTCGCCAAGGGGGACGTGATCGCGAAGATCGACGACAACCAGCCGCAGATGGAGCGGCGCAAGGCCCGGGCGGAGCACGAGCAGGCGGTCGCCAAGGCGCAGAGCGACGTCGACGTGCGGTATGCCGTCGCCGCGGAGAAGGTGGCCCAGATCGAGTTCGAAAAGGCCGCCGAATCCGACCGCAAGGTGCCCGGCAGCGTGACCCGCGTCGAGCTCAACCGGCTGCAGCTCAACGAGCAGAAGAGCGAGCTGCAGATCGAGCAGGCGCAGCTGGAGCGGAAGCTCGCCGAGCTGGCCGCGGCGGCCAAGGGGGTGGAGGTGGAGGCCACGGAGAACGCCATCGAGCGACGGCTGATCACCTCCCCGCTGGTCGGGATCGTCGTGCAGGTCTTTCCGCATCAGGGGGAATGGATGCAGCCGGGCGACCCGCTGGCCCGCGTGGTGCGGGCCGACAAGCTGCGGGTCGAGGGCTACGTCGACTCGACGCGGTGGAATCCCGAGCAGGTCCGCGACCGCCCCGTGACCGCGGAGGTGGTGCTCGCCGACAACCGGCGGGAGAAGTTCGCCGGCCGCATCGTGTTCACCAGCCCGATCGTGGAGAGCGGCGGCGACTACCGGGTCTTCGCCGAGGTGGAGAACCGCCAGGCGGAGGGCACGCAGCAGTGGCTCTTGCGGGCCGGGCAGACCGCCACGCTCGTGATCCACTCGCAGGAAAAGCCCCTCGCCCCGGTTCGCAGGTAGCCCCGCTCCGCCGCAGCCTCACTCCGCCCCGCCAAGCAGCCCGCAGCGTCGTTCCCCCGATGGCCTCCACCGCCGACGCCTTCCGTTCGAGCACCACGCGGCCGGTGGGCCTGCGCCGCCGCGGCGACCTCGTCACCAATCGGCAGCTGCACCAGGGGCAGGCCTGGTGGGTGGTCAAGGATCCGATCTCGCTCTCCTACTTCCGCTTCCGGCCCGAGGAATACGCGCTGCTCGACATGCTCGACGGGCAGGCGAGCCTCGAGGACCTCAAGGAGCAGTTCGAGGCCCGGTTCCCGCCCCGGCGGATCACGGTGGAGGAACTGGCCCGGTTCGTGGCCACGCTCCACCGTTCGGGCCTCGTGATCGGCGACCGGCCGGGGCAGGGGCCGCAGCTGTTCGAGCGGCGGCGGCAGCGGATCTGGAAGCAGTGGATGGCGTGGCTCGCCAACATCATGGCGATGCGGTTCCGCGGCATCGACCCCGACCGGCTGCTGGAGCGGCTCGATCCCTGGTTCGGCTGGCTCTTCTGGCCGCCGGCGATGGCCGCCATGCTCGCCTTCGTGGCGAGCGCGGTGGTGCTCGTGCTCGTCAACTTCGACGTCTTCCGGGCGAAGCTGCCCGAGTTCCACCAGTTCTTCGCCTCGGGCAACTGGCTCTACCTCGCGGTGGCGCTGGGCGTGACCAAGATCCTCCACGAGTTCGGCCACGGGCTCTCCTGCAAGCACTACGGCGGCGAGTGCCACGAGATGGGGGTGATGCTGCTGGTCTTCACCCCCTGCCTCTACTGCGACGTCTCCGACAGCTGGATGCTGCCGAGCAAGTGGAAGCGGGCGGCGATCGGCGCGGCGGGGATGTACGTGGAGGTGATCATCGCCTCGATCGCCACCTACCTTTGGTGGAACTCGCACCCCGGCTTCTTCAACCAGATCTGCCTCGACGTGATGTTCGTCTCGAGCGTCTCCACGATCCTCTTCAACGCCAATCCGCTGATGCGGTACGACGGCTACTACATCCTCTCCGACCTGCTCGAGATCCCGAACCTGCGGCAGAAGGCCACCTCGATCCTCGGCCGCTTCGCCTCGCGCTGGTGCCTGGGCATCAAGCAGCCGGAGGACCCCTTCCTGCCGCAGCGGAACCGGGCCCTCTTCGCCCTCTACGCGGTGGCGTCGAGCCTCTACGGCTGGATGGTGACGGCGTCGATCTTCTTCTTCGTCTGGAACGTCTTCAAACCCTACCGCCTCGAGGTGCTCGGGCAGATCATGGCCGCCGGGGCCCTCTGGGGCTTGGTCTTCCGGCCGGTGCAGGGCATCATCAAGTTTCTCAACGTTCCCGGGAGGCGCGACGAAGTGAAGGCCCTCAACCTGTCGATCACGGCCGTCGTGGCGGCGATGCTGGCGGTGGCGGTGGCGATGATCCCGCTGCCGCAGCGGGTGTGGTGTGCGACCGAGCTGCGGCCGCGCGGCGAGGAGATGGTCTACGTCAGCGTGGCCGGCCGGCTCGAGCGGTTGGCGGTGAAGCCCGGCCAGAAGGTGACGCAGGGAGAGGAACTCGCCCGGCTCTCGAACATCGACCTCGACCTCGCCATCGCCGACCTCGAGGGGAAGGCCTCGCAATCGCGGGCCCGCCTCAACAGCCTCCAGCGTGAGCGGTTCACCGATCCGGCCGCCGGCCTCGAGATCGGCACGGTGGAGGAATCGCTCAAGAGCATCGAGGAGCAGCTCGGCCGCAAGCGGAAGGACCGCGAGGACCTCGTGCTCGTGGCCCCGCGGGACGGCCTCGTGCTGCCGCCGCCGCGGATCCCGCCGCCGAAGGACGCGGGCACCGGCAAGCTGCCCGCCTGGTCGGGCAGCCCGCTCGACGAGCGGAACGTCGGCGCCACGCTCGCCGAGGGCACCGTGCTCTGCATGGTGGGCGATCCGGAGCGGTTCGAGGGGGTGATGGTGATCGACCAGTCGGAGGTGGAGTTCATCGGCCGCGGGCAGCCGGTCGACCTCAAGCTCGACGCCTTCCCCTGGCGCACCTACCGCGGCACGGTGGACGAGCTGGCGGAGACGCACCTCGAGACCAGCTCCGAGCGGCTCAGCGTGAAGGCGGGGGGGCAGGTGCCCACGCGGACCGACGAGTCGGGACGCGAGCTGCCGATCTCCACGTCCTACGAGGCGATGATGTCGCTCGACGATCCCGACGGCGTGCTCACGCCGGGCATGCGCGGCACGTCGCGAATCCAGGTGGGCAGCCGCACGGTCGGACAGTGGCTCCTGCGGCTGCTCTGGCAGACGTTCAACTTCAAGATGTGACGCCGCCCGATCGCGGTCGCGCCCGGCCGCGGGGGGTCGCGCGAGGGGCGGTCGGGCCGCACCGCCGGGAGCGACGCCATGCCCACGCTCGACCGGATCACGCTCTATCCGGTGAAGAGCCTCGACGGCCACGAAGTGGAGGCGGCCACCGTACTTCCCTCGGGGGCGCTCGCCGATGACCGGCGCTGGCGGCTCGTCGACGCGGACGGAGGCGTGGTCAACGCCAAGAAGAGCGGCCTCTTCGCGGCGATCCGGGCCGAGTTCGACCTCGACGGGCCGGCCGTGACGCTGCGGGTCGATCCCGCGGCGGTGGCGGCCGCCGGACTGCCCACCGCCGACCGCACCCGGCTGCGGCTCCTCGCCGCCGACGCCGCCGGCGGCCCCTTTCCGCTCGAGCCGGGGCCGGCGGGGCCCTGCGAGTGGCTTGGTGCCGCGCTCGGGCAGGCGGTGTTCCTCGAGGAGCGGCCCGACGGCGGCTTCCCGGACGACACCGACGCCCCCGGTCCGACGCTCGTGTCCACGGCCACGCTCGCCGCGGTGGGCCGCTGGTTCGGCCTCGACACCGCCGAGGCGCGGCGCCGGTTTCGCACGAATCTCGAGGTGGCCGACTGCGACGCCTTCTGGGAGGACACGCTCGCGAGCCCGATGGCCCTGCCGCGGCCGCCGTCGCTCCTCGAACTGCCGGAGGGGCTGGCGGCCGATCCCTATGCCGACATGCCCCCCCCCGAACCACGGGCGTTCGCGGTGGGGGGCGTGCGCTTCCGGGCGACGAACGTCTGCCGCCGCTGCGTCGTGCCCACCCGGGACAGCCGCACGGCGGTGGTCACCGCTCACTTTCGCGACGCGTTCGAGGCCTGGCGGCGGCGGGAATTGCGGGCCGACGTCGACGCCGCCGGCTGGGGCCGGCTCTATCGGCTGGCGGTGAACACCCGGGGGACGGGGCAGGGGGGCGGGATCGCGGTGGGGGATCCGGTCGGGGTGTGCTGACGGCCGACCGGTCGCGGGCCGGCCGTCGGCCGGCCGAAGGAGCCCGGCAGGTAGCGGCAGCGCAGCCGGCACGACCGGCATTTGCGACCGCCGGAGGCTCCCGACGCCGGCCACAGGCCGATTGATTGATCGAGCGGGGCTTCCGTTGGTACAAAAAGGGACGGTGGGGCGGGCGCGAGATCGGGGAACGAGTCCGGAACGACCCGCGGATTTTCTCCCCCTTCCGCCCGTCGCCGGAACGAACCATTCCGGCATCGATCCCGTAAAAACCCCATCGTCCGAGCTCCGCTCCACCGTTCCGGAGGACGCTTCGCCATGAAGCCATCCATCTTCGAAATCGTCGTCGGCACGTTCAATTCGGCGGCAGCGGCGGCCTCCGGGGCCGGTGCGGAATCATGCGGCGCGCCGCGGCGTTCGTCGCGTGCCCGCACGTCCGCTGCGCCGTTGTCGCGCATCGAGCAGCTCGAGGAGCGGCGTTATCTGTCGGTATCCCCGGCGTCGCCCCGCGACGAAACCGGCGGTTCCGCGGCCGCCGCCGCGGCCCTGTTTGCCAAGCCGCTCGTGCAGCAGGCCGCCCCGGCCGCGATCACGCGGCTGGCCACGACGACGGCCACGACGCTCCCGCGGCTGTCGCTGAGCGTGCCCGCCGTCACCACGAAGGGCTCCCCGGCCGTGTTCCGGCTCGTGCTGTCCGATCCGCTCCCGGACGGTGCGAAGCCGACCTCGATCGCCTACTCGACCCGCGACGGGAGCGGCCGGGCCGGCGTCGACTACAAGGCGACCTCCGGCGTCGTGACGTTCCAGCCGGGCGAGACAGAGAAGACGGTGAGCGTGCCCACGCTGGCCAACGCCCCCGCCAAGCCGCGGCCCATGGCGTTCTCCCTCCAGCTCACGCAGCCGCCGGGATCGCGGGAACCGCAGGCGATCAAGCTCGTGGGCACGCTGGCCACGACGAAGATCGTGCCCGAGCCCGCCGCGCCCCCCATCAACATCCAAAACATCCCCTCGCCGGTGAAGAACACGTATTCGCCGTTCCAGATCCGTCAGGCCTACGGCCTCGACAAGGTCAACGCCTACGGGTATGGCACGACGATCGCGATCGTGGACGCCTACGGCTCTCCCAGCGTTCGCGCCGACCTGACGACGTTCAGCAAGCAGTTCGGCCTGCCGGAGCCCACCGCGTCGACGCTGAAGATCGTGAACCAGCGGGGCGGCGTTGACCTGCCGGACTACGACGAGGACTGGGCCGTCGAGAGCGCCCTCGACGTGCAGTGGGTCCATGCCATCGCCCCGCAGGCGAACATCCTGCTCGTGCAGGCCGATTCGAACAGCGCGGACGATCTGGCCGCAGCCGCCGCCTACGCGAAACAGCAGCCGAACGTGGTCGTGGTGAGCAACAGCTACGGCGCGGTCGAAGGCAGCGTGGTGACGACCACCTACGACATCACCGACGACCGGACCTTCAACGCGGCCTACTCGCAGCCCACGGGCAACCATCCGGGCGTCACGTTCGTCTTCTCGGCCGGTGACCATGGCGAGGTCAGCTACCAGTGCACGTCGCCGAACGTGCTCGCGGTGGGGGGCACGTCGCTGACGCTGAACGCCAACGGCGGCTACGGCGGCGAAGTCGTCTGGAACAACAACGGCACCACCGTCTCGAACGCGAATTACGCGACCGGGGGCGGCGTGAGCAAGTCCGTGCCCAAGCCGGACTTCCAGGCCAACGTCAGCACCGACACCAATCCGGTGAACGCCGGCAAGTACCGCGGCGCCGTCGACGTCGCCTTCAGTGCCGCGAACTTCCCCATCTACGAGTCGTCGTCCGGCGGCGGCTGGCAGGCCGTCGGCGGCACCAGCGCCTCCGCCCCGTGCTGGGCGGGCCTCCTGGCGATCGCCAACGGCGTCCGGATGGCAACGTTCAAGGACTCGATCGCCAACGCGCAGGTCGCCCTCTACTCATTGCCCGCCGGCGATTTCAACGACATCACGGTCGGCAACAACAAGTTCGTCGGCGGCGGCGGCTTCGCCGCGAACGGAGCCGGCTATTCGGCCCGGGTCGGCTACGACCTCGTGACCGGCCGCGGCACGCCGAAGGCGAACCTCGTGATCCAGCACCTGATCGCCTACAACGGCCCGACGGGCGTGGGTACGCCCTCGTCGGCGACGAAGGGCACGGCCTTCTCCGGCGGCTGGGTGACTCTGCGTCCGGGCACCACGGCCGGCGGAACAGGCGACGGAACGATCGTGCTCCCGTTCCCCAGCAGCGTCGGGGATCAGGCGGCGGCGACCGCGAAGGGGGGCGTGAAGTCGGTCGCGGTCAACCGCGTGAGCGACACCTCTCCGATCGCGGAGCGACCGGCCGCGGTCGCGGATGCGACCCGGGGACGTGCCGCCCCGTCCCGACCGGCCGGCTGGACGACGCCCGCGGCCCGGGCCTTCGCCGCGATCGGCACGAACTCGGCCGATCTTTCCCGCGGC
>Ga0136644_10003010_pt1 | contig 12666 bp, 9 predicted proteins | sample C_130820_EF_Meta_FD_94780 | JGI IMG/M metagenome (GOLD analysis project Ga0136644, IMG submission 94780) | Freshwater microbial communities from Lake Croche, Canada to study carbon cycling - C_130820_EF_MetaG (v2) (version 2) | ecosystem: Environmental > Aquatic > Freshwater > Lake | place: Lake... | reverse complement strand
TGACTCCAGATACAAAAGAAGTTGTATGGAAGTATGTTCAAAACATTGTTAAGCTTGCAAAGGCTTATCAGTCTTCATAAAGTTTTCATAACTTAATTCTGTTTCTACAGTTTCAAATCCATACAAATCTTTTGGTTGTAAATTTATTAACTCATCGATTGCTTTTTGTGGTGACCCAAAGTTTCGAAATAGAATTTGGTTCACTTCTGCCGGTGACCACTTATAATCCAATTCTGGAGTAGTCCAATCTTCCATGTTTGTATCACAAAAACTATTCACCATTTCACAAAGAATTTGACGATTGCATTTTTTAAAGTGAACAATCATATCGATACGTCCAGGTCGAATCAAAGCACGATCGATGCGTTCTGGAAAATTGGAAGAAATTACCAAAATACGTCCGGATGATTCCAGAGTACCATCTAACAAATTCAGCAAAAAGGATAAATCAATCGGTTCTTTGAACTCTTCATCCTCCTTAAAATCTGCCCAGGGGTCTCCGGATTTCTTATTTTCTTCTTTTGGAATGTCAGGTTTCTTCCACTTGCGTTCGAGAACTGCATCTCCCATTGCATCAATATCTTCAATTACGTACAAACGCTCGTGGACTGGAATAATAAATCTTTCTGATTTTATTCCGTCATACACATGAATTTCGTCATTGAAAAATAGGTGACGCAATTGAGCCTTGGTTTTAATTTGAGAAAGTTGAATGTTAATAATATGACGTCTAGCTGAATTGGAAATGGCTTTTACAGTTGATGTCTTACCACACCCAGGATCTCCATGAAATAAAAATCCTAACGTATATGGAATGCCCTTCTTTTCATACCAGTCTTTCCGATTCAAAAAGAAGTCAAAATGATTCTTTACCGCTGTACGTTGTTCAAAAAATACATTGTCAAAAGAACGAGTTGTTTGAAACTTATGCTTTGTATACATTACGTGCGTCATTGGAAGCGGATTTTGTGTAGACCGTTTGTTTTTTGTTTGCGTCATCATATCAAAGAAATAAAGAGAAGTCCCCAATTTGTTTGCCATACGACGTTCATAGTCCAAATTGCAACGATCAATAAAGGCTTGTATGTATTGAATTTCATGTTCATAGCAGAACAGCTTGAATTTGAGTGACTCAAGCTGACCATCTGTATGTACAAGCGATGTAAGTTGAAAATATAAGTCGTTATCCACTTGAACAGGTTCAAATTCATTTGGAAGATAGTCGTGATGGGACATGCAAATCAAATTTCGGATCACTGGAATTGTAGTCATATAATGAACAACAGCATCCATTCGAATATTGTTTGGAGGAGGTGTTCCTTGTGAAGATTTAGCACTCCTTATGATTTGCTCACATTCGATCATAGAACGAATTTCTTTATTCGTAGGTGGAGGTGGAGTAGCCGCTGTGTGCTTTTGACGACGAGTACAACATGATTTAATTGTAGGATACCATATCGGAAACGTAGAAATCAAACGATCGTACAAATTCATCACAATAATATTTCGAAGAGGACTCCAACCGCTTCCACTCATGCTTGTCATTCCAAGTATTAACTGTGTTCTGAATATGTCTTGAAGTTGAATACCTTGTTGTGACATTTTTAATTATATACATTCGAGTACCACTTAAATCTAACGGTTTTTTCCTATGATACACATATCTAAAGTTTGTATGTTATTATTTACAGGTTTTGATCGTTTTAGACGAAGCTGTTCCGATGCTTTCTCCATAACATCATTTGAAAGGGATACATATTTCTTAATATCTCGAAGAGGTCCTTGAACATTCATTGATGGAAATACAAGACGAACAGGAGAAGTGTTTATCAATACAATGTCATTGTCTCTTGTCAAATATTCTCGATATTGCTCAATATCCAACGGTCCACCAAACATTCTCAACAAATTTCGAGGAGGTGCTGGAGACAATAACCGATTTTTGTACAAATCTCCATATAAATGCCCTAACATAGCATGGCGATTCCATTTCATTGAATCTGAAATATTTGGGTCTGCATAATTGTAAGAAAGAGCACATTCTGGTGAACAAAAATACCCTTCTGCAGTATACAAGTTCTTATAAGCATCATATCCTGTTGGTAAATACGTATTTACCCATGAAAAATTGTGACAACACCAAAAACAAGCTGTTTGCGGAGAATATGAACTTATACTGAATTTTTCAAGAATTGATTTTAATAATTCAGTATTAAAATGATTCGCTAATTTCGAAATTTCAACTGATTGAAGAATATCTGAATAAGACTTAGGCTCTCCTGCAGGAATAATATCTGAATATGCGGATATTACTTCACCTGCTGGAATAACAGTATCAATTGGCTCTTCTGTTATCTTCAAAAAAAATACTACCGGAGTTTCCTCTACCATTTGTGGCTTTGTAACCACCTTTGTTTTACGAGGAGGCATTTAGATAAATTACGTTCGAAATGTGAAAATTCAATATGTAAAACGAATTCAAGAATGATATATTTTTACAATAGTACACGAAATGGATCTTTCAAAGCAATATAAGAAACATACGCATCGCGAACACATTCTTGAGCTTCCGGATACGTACATCGGAAGTATTGAGAATGCTGTGGAAGAAATGTACGTAGTAAATGGAGAGAAATTTGAACTCAAATCTCTATCCTTCAATCCTGGATTCTACAAGTTGATTGACGAACTTCTGGTAAATGCACACGATCATGTTGTGCGTTTGAATCAGCGAAAGTCAGACAAACCTGTAAAGCACATTGACATTTCCGTAAAGGACAATACGATTACCATTCGCAACGATGGTGAAAGTATTGATGTTGAAAAGCATCCAGACTATGGTATTTACATTCCTCAGTTAATTTTCGGTGAACTTCTCACGTCTACAAATTACGACAAGTCTGAAAAGAAGTTGGTTGGAGGGAAGAATGGGTATGGAGTCAAACTTGTAAACATCTTTGCTAAGAAACTGACGGTAACCATTGTGGATGATAAACGTCATCTCAAGTATACGCAGACGTTTGAGAACAATATGTCAAAAATCAATGAACCAAAGATTACAATTTGTAAGACGAAACCTTATGTAGAAATTGAATGGGTCCCTGATCTTGTTCGGTTTGGATGGAAAGATACCATTCCATCAGAACTACTTGAGGTTGTTCAAAGGCGGGTATTTGACTTGGCAGTAACAGCTGGACGAGACGTCAAGGTCACATGGTGCGATACACCCATCAAGTTTCGGGATATCGCAACGTACGCATCCTGGTATCTGCCTGAAAATGCACCCATAGTCGCAGAGATCCCACATGTTGGATGGCATCTTGCAATTGCCGATAGCCCTACCGACAAATTCTTTAGTGTGTCCTTTGTCAACGGCATTTGGACTCGCTCTGGAAAGCATGTTGATGAGATTACCGGGCAACTTGTTTCGCATCTTACTAACTATTTGGAGGCTAAGAAGAAAATCAAAGTTCGCCCCTCTTTAATCAAGGATTCACTTGCTGTGTTCATTCACTGTTCCGTCGAGAATCCGTCTTTCAGTTCACAAACGAAAGAGGTCATGACTACAAAGGTTTCTTGTAAATTGAGTGATGACTTTATGAAGAAAGTCGTGTCCAAATTGAATATTGTAGAAAAAATCATAGAACAACAGGAAAAGAAAGATAGCAAAGACAATACCAAAACTGATGGAAAAAAGCAGAGCCGAATTACCGGTATTCCAAAACTCGATGACGCGGTTCATGCTGGAACATCCAAGAGTCACGAATGCACATTGATTCTTACGGAAGGTGATTCAGCAAAAGCAATGGCACTTTCTGGACTCAGTCAAGAACAGAGAAAGTTCTTTGGAGTCTTTCCACTCAAAGGCAAATTGCTCAATGTAAAGGATACATCTGTTCGCAAAGTCGAACAAACCGAAGAAATCGCAAATCTTAAAAAGATTGTAGGTCTTGAATCTAACAAGGAATACACAGATTTAAAATCGCTTCGATATGGGCGAATTCTGATTATGACTGATCAGGATTATGATGGTTCTCATATTCGTGGACTTCTAATCAATATGTTTCACGAATTATGGCACAAGCTTATTGAGATACCAGGATTCATTACCTACATGGCAACTCCAATTGTCAAAGCAAGCAAAGGAAAGCAGGTGAAGGCATTCTATACACAATACGACTACGAAGAATGGAAAAAATCAGATGTGTCTCGGGGATGGCATGTGAAGTATTACAAAGGATTGGGTACATCAACTCGTGATGAAGCCAAGGAATATTTTAAGACTCTCAATATGATTCCTTATTCGTATTCAGGAGATGAAAGCGATACAAGTATTGACTTAGCATTTAACAAGGCAAAAGCAGACAATCGAAAGGACTGGCTCAAAACCTATTCAAGGTCTGAAATTATCAACGCTGCACCAGGAGAACTCGTTAGTTATGAGGATTTTGTGAACAAGGACTTAATTCATTTCTCAAACTACAATTTGGAACGTTCAATTCCAAGCGTTGTTGATGGTTTAAAAACTTCACAACGAAAAATTGTATTCTCTGCATTAAAAAGAAATTTGAAATCAGAAATTAAGGTAGCACAATTTGCAGGTTATGTATCGGAACATTCTGGTTATCATCATGGTGAACAATCCTTAAATGATGCCATTGTTGGAATGGCCCAAGACTTTGTAGGATCAAACAACATTCCATGGTTCGTCCCACAAGGACAATTCGGAACAAGACTACAAGGAGGCAAGGATTCTGCGTCTCCACGATATATATTTACCTATTTGCAACCATATGTCCAACATCTCATTCCAGAAGATGACTTAGGTTGTTTAACGTATCGCGATGATGATGGAATTATGGTAGAACCTGAATGGTATGCTCCGATCCTTCCAATGATTTTGATCAATGGTTGTCGTGGTATCGGTACCGGATATTCTACTTTTATTCCATCGTTCAATCCTGCAGATCTCAAACAAGCGATTATAGATTGGCTAAAAACAGGCAAAGGTTTGGATCGTGACTTTGTACCTTGGTCACGCGGGTTCAAAGGAAAAATTACAAAATCTGAAAAAGATTACATTGTAGAAGGAGTCTGGAGAGTACAGAAAGATATAGTTACAATCACAGAGCTTCCTGTAGGTACATGGACAAGTGATTTCCGTGAAACACTTGACAAGATGGTAGAATCTGGAACCATCAAAGATTATACAGATACTTCTACCGACACAGATGTTCTTATTAACGTCAAAATTGGTAGCGAAGGAATCAAACCACTTGAAAAGGTTCTAACCGACAAAATCAAGCTTACCAATATGCATGCATTCAATTCTCGTGGAATCATCAAAAAATATGAAACTCCAAATTCAATTTTGTATGAGTTTGTTTCTGTAAGACTTGAATTGTACAACACACGACGAGAATATTTGCTGAATCAAATGAAATCAAAACTTCCGTACCACCAGAATGTGGTTCGATTTATTCAACAGCAGTGTTTGGAGAAACCTCTTCCAGATCTGCGTCGCAAGACACCAGAAGAATGTGATACACTTCTGATTGAATACAAATTTATGAAGATTGATGATTCCTTCAATTACTTGTTGAATCTACCGATTGCTTCGTTAACTCTAAAACATGCCAAGAAACACGAAGAAGATTTAAAATTACTAAAACAGAAGATTGCAGATTTAGAAGCAAAAACAGGACACGAACTATGGTTGGATGATCTTGAAAAGCTTAAGGTGTAGATTGTATCGTAAAGTAATACGCATTGCTGGTTGGATTGAATGGATATGTTGGATTTGATGGAGCATCTGCTACATATATAGAAGATGAAGTACTATTTGTATAGGAAAACGATGAAATTGTTGAAGCACCGTCTACAACGATATAACTAAAAATTGTTTTTGCTGGAATTGTAAATCCTATAGATCCCGCATATGAATCGCCTGTAAAAGACGAAGGAAATACTGATGGAGGTAAGAATCCACATTTGACCGAATATGGATATGCTAAATTTGGATATAATAGTGTAGAAACGGTTTTAAATGAATCAAAGTTTCCATTATACCAATGTACTACAGGTAACAAAGAAGGTCCAGCAGGTCCTACGGGTCCTACAGGTCCTACGGGTCCTACGGGTCCTACAGATCCTGTATATCCTGTGTATCCTGTATATCCGGTAGAACCTGTGGCTCCTGTGGCTCCTGTTGGACCGGATTGAGGTGACAATGTGGTTATAATATCACTTACAAAGTCGCCCTGAGTCCAGCACTGGACAACTTGATTGGATGCAATGGATGGAACCACTGTAAAAACTACATCAAGATATGCAGATGTCGGTGATAGAAATGTGTATGCTGATACTGGAACATTGATTGTTTCTTGATCCTGCAATCCAATTGTTGTTGAAGTAGTGTGTGATCCAATAAGGTTTGTTCCATTCGAATCGATCACATTTACAGTTATTTTTATACTTGTTGGAACTGCAACAGTTGGAATTGCGGTTCCACTCGTTGTTGCTCCCGTCTGCTGGAATGAATACAGACTTGTATTAAATGTCCAAATTCCAGCAGGAATTGTGGAAATACCTAAATTGGTCGGACTTACAAATGTTGCCAGTACTTGATTTGTTCCAGTAGGTCCAACAATTTCCGTAAAATATCCGTGATATGCACCTCCATACACTGGATTTGTGGGAGCAGCAGCTCCAGGAGTCTGCAACATAGATCCTATCTTTGTTGATTGGCCACTAGACCCAAGCTGCATGTAATAAATAGCTCCCACAGATATTCCAGCTGGACCAGCTGGACCTTGTGATCCAGTAGGACCTTTTGGACCAGTAGCACCACAAACCAATTGCCTACTTTGAGCTGTATATTGACTAGCTGACAAAAATGACATATTTACTTAATACAATCTACATTCTTCATAAGAATGGAGCTTACATATCAACAAGTTTTGGCAGAGCAATATGACGAAAACTCTAAAAATTTACTTGTTCAACAGATGGACGATTATGATTATGAAAATGTAGCTGATTACAATGCAGAACTTTATGACGAAAATGATATTCCAGATAAACATGAGTTTAATAAGTTTCCAGGTGCACGCAATAAACCAGAGCATGTAATAAAACCTAAGGCAGACCCCGATTCATTGTATAGAAAACAAGTTCGTGTTCGAACACAACTTGTGAATATTGATAGCAAGTTTCGCGGAAACATTGTTCCAACAAATCCAGCAGAAAACACAGTAAATTGTTCAGGAGCAATACCAGAAACTGTTATGATTACAGGTACATCATCTTCTCATTTTGTGTATTATCCAGATCGTCCTTATAAGAATATTAAATCTGTAAAAATGACATCATTGGAATTTCCAAATACATTTTATACATTTTCTGCTTCCCGTGGAAATACACAATTTACTACAAATATTACAGGAGTCTACGGAGATCGAGTATGGACATTGCCAGACGGAAACTATACAATACAAGAAGTTGTAAGCACTTTGAACACTATAATTACCGCAGCAAGCGGTAATTTTATATTAAGATATAATTCAAACACAAACAAAGTCTCATTTTTTAGCACAAATCCCAATTTCTCTGTTAGTTTTAAAATACAAACAAGCGGTCCGTATGGGAATGGAATTGGTTATAATTTTGGATTTCTTCAAAATTATTATAATGCAACATCGCATACATATCTATTTGATGGAACAAATGTAACATATACTGCAGAGACTGTGCCGGATGTAGTTCAAGATCCTTATGTATATATTGCAATTAATGACTACAATCTAATCAATCATCCGGTGTATGGTCAAACGACGATTCAAGCATTTGGAAAGATTACACTTCAGTCTGCAAAGAATACAATCGTATTTGATAATAATTTTACAAACTCAAGTTCGAAAATATACCACTTTCCTCAACCTACAAATGTAACAAAATTTGAAATTAAATTTATTGATTCATATGGAAATGTGCTTGATTTAAATGGGGGGCATGTTTCTGTTACTCTTGAACTTGATGAAGTATTGGATTCCGGAATTTATGAAAATATGCTTCAGATGTGAGAAGTTTTTCGTCTTGAAGTTATAATATGGATTTATCGAAGACTTTTGTGGATCCAGAATCAGTTCAGAATCGTTATAACTTAACTTCTACGAATCAGCAATATCCTGCTCCTCAGCATGGCGGGCGTGTTCCTAATATTCGTGAGACACCTGGAGGTTCAGCACCATATAAGTTTTATGATTCAGGCCCGTCAATTATTGGGAATGATTACCGTCAGCAGTTAGTAGGCACAATTCACAAAGCAACACCGCTAAACACTGTGTTTTTCAGCCAAGACAATATTGAAAAACTTCAGAAAGACATTCACGATCAAGTTTATGCTATGAGCGGAGGAAAATATCGTATTGACCGGCAGAGTGATGACGATTTGAAGCTTATTATGCGTAGTTATTATCTCATGTTTTCAGAGAACAATCCTATGCGTGTATCCCAAGAACTCGCAGACCTGAATGCTCGTGTAGTAGGATATGCGTCTGCTAAAATTTATTCAGAAGTTGATTTTCATAAGTTTTACCTCTCCGATTTGGAAGAGTTTGCTCCTCCAATTGCAAACCCTATGAACGTCGGAGTATATGGAACGCGTACAGGAGAGCTGAAGTCTTTCTTCTAATCGATTAATGGACCTTGTAGAGTTCCGCGGAATGATTTATGGTAAGTATCAATCACAGTTGTATGTATTTGAACCAACGTGGGACTCCTTTCGTCCTATTACACGAGTAGGATGGGACGGTTCAAAGTTTTCGATAGACGATGCTATCTATAAGAAAGATTTATTTAGTCCTTTTTATGGTTATGAGTCACTTGTCCAAAAGGCAGAATGTCGAAGACTTATTCAAACAACCGAATTGGAAAATGCAAAAGAGATTGTAGAACCTATTGATTTCTGGAAATGGTGTGGTGAAAAAGAAGCAAAATGGTGGAGAGATCGACCATGTGTTTTTATAAATTCATGCGTATCTCGAGAAATACAAGATTGGAAACATTATTTAAAATATTTGAATGTGAAAGCAAAAACTTTACGCCATCCGCCAAACGGACGAATTACAAGGCGTTTAGTGAGAAAGTGAATAAATATAAAAATGAAAGTGAATATTGTTTATAACTCTCGCTCAAACACTGGGCTTTCACAAGACGCAAGTATTTTAAGAGGAATTATTACTGCAATATTCGATAAAGATGTTGAAATTCATGGTGTAAATTTCAACTTTCCGGAATGTTCTGATGCAGATTTTAATATATTTCTGGAGGTTATCAATCCTTCTCTGTTTTCATATGCCAGACGTAACATTTGGATTCCAAACATCGAATGGACGTACACAAATTGGAAACCATACCTGAACATGGTTGATGAAATTTGGGCAAAGACAAAAGAGACTCAGGATATTCTATCGAAGCATACTACAACCCCTATAAAGTATATCGGATGGACTTCCATCGATAAGAATTGGCATCAGGATCGTGATAAAAAGAATTATTATAAGGCGATTGTTCCGATTGGAAAAAATATCTATCGTCATCCAAAACCTATTTTCCAAGCATATCTTCGTTTTGCAGAAGATTACCCCCTTCTTTATTCAAAACTTCCTATATTGAATGTTGTGTATGATCCATCTGCAATTCAAGTAACCGTTCCTACTATAATCAAAGATAAAGTAATCATTTACGACAGAGTTCTGAAAGAATCAGAATATGATGATCTATTTCGAGAATGTGGACTGTGTGTATGCTTATCGGTCGCAGAAGGATTTGGCCACGCAGTAAACGAATCTATGTCTCTTGGATGTAATTTAATTTTATCTCCGATTCGTCCATTTCAGGAAGATTTGATTACAAAAGAAACATTGGGAATCTTTTTTGGTGACGTATATCATTCAGTACCACAGCCGGATTGTCTTGGAACTTACGTGGATACTTCTGTAACTTCTATTGTAGATTCTCTTCGTAAGTACATTTCATTGACATTCCACGAACACCGCGAAGCATCGTTGGCAGTTCGCGATATGTACGAAACTCGTCATAAAAATTGGATTGAAACTATGAAGATATTGCTAAAAGATACGTTTGTAGCACCAACTCCTTATATTCTAAAAGATACACTTCCAAAAGAGGAAGAGTTGCCAGATGTATCGATTGTAACAATCACAAGAGACCGTCGTATTTTTATGCCTCTTGCTAAGTATTCTTATATGATTCAATCCTATCCTGAAGAGAAAATGGAATGGGTAATTGTAGATGATGGTGATGACCTGATTGAAGATACTTTGATTGGAGTTCCAAATGTAACCTATGTAAAATGCGATAAAAAAATGACAATTTCAGAAAAGCGTAATTTGGGAGTTGAAAAAGCATTGTATAACGTGATTGTTATGATGGATGACGATGATGTTTATCCAAACAATAGTGTGCTTCAAAGAGTTGCACTTTTGCACAAAGAACCTGCCAAACAGTGTGGATTTTGTACTACCATTCCATGTTATGATATTTCAAGGTATAGTTCATTTATGAATGTTCCTCCACGAACGCTTCCGATGTCTGAGCGTGTTTCAGAAGCAACCCTCGTATTTGTGAAACAATTTTGGGAAGAAAGGAAGTTTGATGATTCGATTCATGTTGGAGAGGGCAACGCATTTATCCGCGGTCGCGAACAAATGTGCAGAGAGATTTCTCCACAGGAAGTTATTGTAAGTTTAACACATCCGCTGAATACATCATCACGCAAGATTCCGGATTTCAAAGAGCCAAATGGATGTCATTTTGGATTCAATGAAAAACTTTTTGCTGTTGTTTCAGAAATTGGCGAAACACTTAAACTGAAGAAGTGCTCAATTCACGATAGTATTTCTTGTGAATGCCTTAATAGCGCAGACCAAACAGAGAGCGGGTGTGGCGGCGACCGTGGCGAGAGCGGTGGCGGCGAGAGCGGTGGCGACGACCACCCTCCGTCGCAGCAGGTGCCGCAGGAGTAGCGGCAGCGGTCTCACCCTCTCCTCCCTTGAGCACTACACGGCCCTTCGGCTTGAGTCCCATGTGACGCAGGGTGCGGCGGATCGTCTTGGCCGACACCTTACGAAGAGAGCGGTGACGACGACCGCCAACAGGGGCGGCATTGGCAGCAGTTCCATTGAGAGGGCCAGCATTCGAATAACCTTCCATTTGTTTTATACTTCAATTAAGAGAAATTCTTCATGATGAGCAGGTGAGACATTCTGGTGGCGCCTTGACCTCAACCGTGAATTTTTGCGCAGATGCACTCGCCTTTGTCCTCAAATAATAACACCCAGTCTTGAGCCCTGCCTTCCATGCATAGAAATGCATAGACGTCAGCTTACTAATCGTAGGGTCGGCCATAAAGAGGTTCAAACTCTGGGACTGACAGATGAATGCGCCGCGGGCCGCGGCCATATCGATAAGAGTTTTCTGAGGAATCTCCCATGCGGTCTTATAACGGGCCTGAACCTCCTCCGGGATTCCAGGAATGCCCTGGACGGAGCCCTTGCGCATGACAATCGCCTGCTTCATCCCATCCGTCCAGAGACCCATACCGAGCAGCTCCTTCACCAGATATTTGTTGATTACAGTGAACTCCCCCGCCAGAACACGCCGAGTGTACATGTTGCTGGTGAAGGGCTCGAAGCACTCGGTATAGCCAAGAATCTGTGAGGTGGATGCAGTAGGCATGGGCGCGACCAGGAGAGAGTTTCTCATACACATGCTCGCGGACTTGCGGAGATTTGCCCAGTCAAGGCTCCCATCCTTCTCAGTGAGTGGAGTTACGCCCCACATATCGGGCTGTAGAATGCCCTGAGATGCTGGAGAGCCCTCGAAGGTCTCATACGGCCCATCCTCCAAAGCGATATCAGATGATGTCTCAACTGCCGCATAATACATGTGCTCGAAGATGCGCTCATTGAGATCTGCAGCCGCAGGGCTTTCCCACGGGATCTGAAGAATAGCAAAGACATCGGCGAGGCCCTGGACACCCAGACCAATCGGCCGATGACGCATATTGGACTTGCGCGTCTCAGGGGTCGGATAGTAGTTGATATCAATCACTCGGTTCAGATTGCGAACGGCGATAGCCACTGCCTTTCTGAGTGCGCCAAAGTTAAAGGGGCCAAAGCCAACCGCAATAGGCCCGACAAACGCGGGCAGCGCAATGGAGGCCAGATTACAGACGGCAGTCTCATCAGGCGCCGAGTACTCGATAATCTCCGTACAGAGATTGGAGGAGCGGATTGTCCCCAGGTTCTTCTGGTTCGACTTCAGGTTCGCAGGGTCCTTGTACAGCAGATACGGTGTCCCCGTCTCCATCTGCGTCTCCAGAATCTGGTACCACAGCGTCCTCGCATCAATCACCTTGCGCGCGAGCCCCTTGGCCTCATACCCAGTATAGAGCACCTCAAACTCCTTCGCATAGACATCGGCGAGGCCAGGCGCCTCCGAGGGACAGAACAGCGACCACTTCTCATCGGCCTCCACGCGCTGCATAAAGAGGTCAGAAATCCACAGCGCATAGAATAGGTCGCGCGCGCGGTCCTCCTCCGAGCCCGTATTGAGCTTCAGACGCAGGAAGTCCTCCACGTC
>Ga0136644_10003008_pt1 | contig 12667 bp, 12 predicted proteins | sample C_130820_EF_Meta_FD_94780 | JGI IMG/M metagenome (GOLD analysis project Ga0136644, IMG submission 94780) | Freshwater microbial communities from Lake Croche, Canada to study carbon cycling - C_130820_EF_MetaG (v2) (version 2) | ecosystem: Environmental > Aquatic > Freshwater > Lake | place... | reverse complement strand
TCCATCCACGCATGAATAAGAGGACGCAGGGTATCGATATTGGGGGAGTGGTGGGACAGTTCACGCTTGAGATCGGGATAATCGTCGGTCATAATATCTTTGGACAGCTGGTACAGCAGGAACTCGAAGATCTCGGCTTCGTACGTAATAGATCTTGCCAGGGTTGTATCGTCTTTCGACGGATCGGCAAATGCGATCTTGTCCTCTGTCTCGTCGTGAACCGTGTCCACAATTTCGGTGGGATCCTGAGATATTGTATCTACCCCTGTCTGGACCGGAATGCGTAATCCCGAAGATGTGATGAGCTCGACAACATTGTTGCGAATATCGGTCGAGTCGTGGGCGTAAGCGTACCCTGAATGAATATCGGAGGCATGACGGAGGACATTGAGCATGCCTGGTTTCGTAGGATACTCGGACTGGGGGATGTCCGCATATCCAGAAACATGTTCTGTGAGAAATGTGGGAATCTGGGAGGTGGGGCGGAAGGGGAGTATGAACTCTCCAGGAAGAAATAGGGCCTGGGCTCGGCGGTACGGATCGAGAACGACCTTCAGCTCCATGAAATCGGGTTTGTAGTTCGTGTTGGCATACAGAATCGCCTTGTCGATTGTCGGGACGTTGCGGACGCACGCCTTGACTCTGAGATCTTCGAGAATACCCACTAGAGATTTGGGGAAGGAGTCTCGGTAAATGTTTCCGATATATGCTGGCATGGACGACGTTCGCGATACGTGAACAAGGTAGTCTACGCTTCCAGCATTGACCATGACAACGAAGGCCCGCTTCACGTCTCGGACCGCACCTATGTTCATAAAACATCCCGTACTCACGGACGACTCGCCGATATAGAGAACGTACATCATACAGTTCAGGGACAGGGCAGCGTACTCTAACTCTTCGAGCGGAGTGAGCTCGTTTTCCTTGAAGGCCTTGTTGATAGAGGCAATACGGCCCTTGACTTTATCGTGCTCATCGGAGTCGGCCAGTTTCCAGGTACGGAAAAACGAGCACCGCTCCACCACATCGGGGTTCTCGGACGGTTCACGGACAGTCGCATTCATTCCAATAATTTTAGGAAGCGTGTCTGAAGCCCGTCCCACCCCCGCACGGAAATACCCCTTTTCTCCGGACTGAATACGGTTTCCAGCGTCTACGGTTGTCGAATAATCTAAGTTGAGACGCATGATCTTTCCCACCGCCTGAGGAACGTACGCGAGACGCAGTTCGTCCAGCCGGGTTTTGGTGTCTCCCAGAACATAGAACAGCTCAGCAGCGTTCGGGCGGACGTTGGCGACCATCGGCTTGTACTCCTGCGACGCCGTAAAACAGCACGGGATCTGTTTCTTGGATGTCGCAGATTTGTACTTCACGAACCCAGGAAACGTCGAGGCTGAATCACGCTGGATCACTGGAAACTCGGTTGTATCTTGTGTCTTTTCCACGGCCTTGTCAGTTGACCTGACCTTTCCTCCGCATACTGGGCAGGCAAGTCCATCGATTAACTGCTGCTTCTTCAGGGGAATGCGATCGATCGTACACCAGTACTCTGGGCACACAATCACGCCGTCGGGATCTTTCACGTCCAACATTTTTGACTTTCCGTCGTTCTTCGGATTGTAATTGCTGAGGCGTTCGTCCTCGAACTTTGCGAGCTCGTTGGATCTCAGAATGACTGGCTGGCGGGTCTTCTCGCACTTCTTGGATGCGGGTGAGTCGCTCGAGTACAGCTCAGGATCAAACTCCCGAAGTTGGGTGAGGAAGTAGGTAGACAGGGAAGTGGATGCGTTCTTAGCCTTGATAATGCTTGCGGGTTTCTTTTCCTCTTCGGTCTCCTGCTTCTTTTCCGAGATACTCAAGCCCGCCAGTTCTCCCAGAAGATCGTCAAGGAACCCTGATTCGTCGTCCTGAGACCCCGTGTCTCCGCTCTTACTGTTCACAGGCACCGTCGCAATCTCCGATTCCACCGTTTCCATACGCTTAGGACATACTGTATCCAGCTCAGAGTTATCGGGATGCATTAGAACCTCACGAAGAATGGAGATGTATGCGACTACCCGCTTCATATCAGGGGCGTGCGTGACCGCCACCTCTTTTGCGGTGAACTTGAATGTCGGGAGAAGCGAAACTCGCCGCTCCCCGATATCGGGATTATCGGTCACAATCTGCTTTACTCCCGCTAGAAGGGCTGTTGCTTCGTCGACCGACAAGTCGGGAAACTGGTCGTGAATATCTTCGGAACTCGTGAACTCGTTGTCTTTCAGCATTCCCAGGACACGGAGCTGATTATCGGTTAATCCAGTATCGCTCTGATCAGTCCTCAAGAACTTGAAGACAAGCTGTTCCTGGTTTGTGGATTCGTAGATGTCGCGAAGACAGTCGAAGCGGCGGAAATCGGCTTCCTTGAGGTTTGCGGAGAAGTGGAGGATTGCGGACATATCTTGAATGACCCATCGATCGTCATCGTAGTCTGCGGGGTCTAGAAACGCGGCCAGACCATCTATAGAGATCAAGAATTCCTTCACCTCTTTCTGGAGCTCGGCATGGTTCAGTTTGGATTCGGGGGTGCGGGAACAGGAAATCGTGATTTCGGTGGAGTTGACGGTGATGCGATCATAAGAGGCACGGGACGTCCCGCGGTAAAACACGAGGGCAGGTTTGTTCTTGGACGGTTTGGTGGCGGCCCACCAGTACGACCATGTCCGCACGTCGAGGTGGGGTGTTTTGGCGGGAGTGGCGGTAAAGAACTTGTGCCGCGACTGCTCGGATCGGCTGGAAAAGAAGGAGACGACAGGGATCGTAGGAGATAGGGTCGTTCCGTAAAAGATCTGTTCGAAGCGGTTGCGAACAGCATTACCGAAATCGGTCTCGACCAAGGGCAGTTTCCACCGAACCTGGCTGATTGTCACATGCTCAGCCTTAGGGACACTGAGATCTGTCAATGCCGAGATAAGTTCGGTCTGTCGCTCGAGGTTGCGAAGAATGTCTTCGGGAACAACGGATGGGGACGAGGAGCGTAGACGGGGATAGTACAGAACCTCAAGTTTCGGTACAAGGGGAGTGTACGGCACAACCTGGATCTGGGATACAGTGTACGGGTGTAGGGTTTTGAAGAGCGTCTTGGTCTCTATCGTTACCTGAGACGCAGGGGGTAGATGTTCGGGGGCGTCCGTATTATTGTTGAGGGGGTAGATCCACGACCGTTCTTCGGGTACACCGAGGAGACGGAGTTCGTGGAAGGATGTTTCGGACGCTGGGTCAAGAGCCATCCATCCAGACTTATCGTACGACGACGCTGACAAGGCCAGTTTGGGTTCACGGGATACTTGGTAGTATTCCAGTCCTTTCTGTACGATCTTTCCCTCCGGAGACATGCGGAGAAAAAGGTTTTCCCACTTGCGTGAATCTTTCGAATAGTACGTTCCCTCAAACTGGCCGTTGACGTATATGCGTAGACGATCAGGATGGATTCCCGCCGCCTTCCCGATACGGTACTGAACAGTATCAATGGTATCATCGGTGAAGAGGGTTATGGTAGAGGACGAACCGGTTTGTGTGTTCAATACGGGAATGGTCAGCTCCTCCGACATTATTTTATGTGATCAAAATAATGTCGTCATTTAATGTTGGTCTAGGAAGCTGGAAGAAAGGCGGTCGTGTTGCTGATTCGTCGATGTTGACCCGCAACGTGAAGTTAGTGGCGGCCGAGCGTGGAATTGCCGCCGAGCTGAACGTATTAAATCTCGGAAACTTAGGTATTCCTCCTACGTATCGTATTCCTGCCGCCGAAACCATCCAGGTCGTGTACAAGGATACGACCCCCTCTCTCATTGGTGCCCTGAACTCTGCCGTCCAGGTTCGCAGGCGTATACGGCAGTAAGATTTCGGTATGTAGTATAATAGACTATGCCCAACGTCCAGTCGTTTGGTTCATGGAAGACTGGCGGCCCTGCCGTATCATCGGGGATGCTAACGGAAAACCGTCGTAAGCGGGCAGAGTATCTCGATACTCTGAACGCTCAAACAAACAATCTTACACCAGTAACACCCACACCCTATGGTCCCGCTGCGACCTGGGTAGGACCCGTTCCCTTTGGATCCACTGCACTTGCAACCGGTATGGCGGGTGGCGGCCCGATCCGTAAGTCGTTCAATCTCCGGGTGGTCCTCGCAAACAGCATTAAGGATCGCAAGACGTTCTGTAATGCGTGTAACGATTACACGAACGCCACAGCTCGCTAAGACTACAGAGGAGAGTCTGTAATCTCCATTCCGCAGTAGGGGACTGGAGTCCGTGAATAATTGACGGGTTGGTATATGCCGATCTGCGAAGAATCCTGTAAAAGTCTCCGGAAATTGGCCCAGAACTCTGGGGTGTGCTTTCCTGTAGACAATTCGGTCGTCATCAAGTGGGCCATTTCGTGGAGGACCACAAACATCACAGTGTTGATATCGACCAGAGGGTACCCTGGAGGATTGGTCTTGTCGCGGAGACAGAGAACGATCTTCTCACCCTTGTTTTCCGAATAGGATGTATCGGGAGACGTCATAGAGTTTTCCATGATACTCTGAGGCCTGTATCGCTCCACCAGGTTCTTGGCCGTAGGATCGCTGACAAACTCTTCCCTGGCATAAAAGGCCGCAACCTTGTCCATGTTCCCCTTGATTGTTGCCAACATCTCGGCCGCCTCTTTCTTGTTGGGAAGATCTTGGACAAGGTACGGTTCTCCATCCTTCTCGGCTTTGATTGTGACTAAATTTCCAGGACCACCATTCACATACTGGTACAGGAGGTACCCTAGCATGGCAATGATTATGACCACCACCTGTGGTGTAAACTTCATTATTTAGATGCCTCAAAAGGTTTAATGGGTGGGCTTGGCACCGGCTCCCGACTCGCCGATCTCCAGCTCGCGGCGGTACAGGTCAGGCTCGATCGTGGAGTTCAGGAACGGCGAGATGGCCGCACGCGGGTTCGGCGGGTCGCTCCGGACGTCCAGGTTGGCGTTGCGGAGAGACTGGCCGATGGTGTTGATGCCGTAGTGGTAGGTGGGCGTCAGGAAGTTCTGGCCCTTGAGGTCGCCGAGTCCGACGGGGTTGGTGGCCGCCCACGACGCACCGAGGCCTCCCTTAGGAAGCAGCTCCTCGGGCGACAGGACCGTCTGGGAGTAGGTCTGCTGTCCCGTGGGGTGGCGGTCCTCCTGGGCGAGCGTGGGGGCAGAGTTGCCGCCCTCCGAGTGGGGGTTGGGGTTCGTGGGGTACGACGGGTTGTTGGACAGGGGTCCCTGGGGCTCCAGGCCGCCGACCTCCATACCCTCGCCGAGGAACTTCGAGCCGCTGTACGCATTCACTACGGCGACGAGGACAACAATTCCGGCGACCACAGCACCGAGGCGGACGAGGCTATTCTGGGATAGTTTCATCGCTAGTTTATATTGTCCAAGAGACAAAAAGAATGGATAAAAAGAAGACTGGCTTCTTCGACAACATTTTCCAGGACATCCTTGAATTCTCAGCGAAGCCCGAGACGCACTCCTACATCGAGCTACATGTCATCAAGCCTCTGCTCTCCCGCATTTTCCACCAGCTCTACCCCTACCTTATTGGCATTCTGGTTCTCTGGATTCTCATGTTTGCCTGTCTGGCCGTCATTCTTCTCATGCTGATGCGAGGCAGTATTCTCGACAGCATCGTTGTGTTCAGGAAATAGCATTCGCGTGAGCTGGTGCTTGTTCAGGTTCCAGAACCCCCTGAGCTCACGCTCCCTTGCGAGCTCCCGAAGCTCGATGATTGTCATCTTCTCGATACGGTACCGCGACGGTAGCTCGGGCATACTGAGAAGCTCAACCAGATGAGCCTTTGGAAGAATGTAGTATTGCTTGATGCGGCGGCCCTTGGCCATCTTCTTCAGCGACGCGAGAGGTAGAGCATTAAGGTCAGACATTTCGTTATTTAATCTGGATTTACCATAACAGAGTGGGATGGATCTCGTATCCGTTTTGGTGGTTTTGATATGTACGTTCATAGCCATATTTGCGGCCTTGTACGCATACGGAATGTCGAACCTCCAGGATATCAAGGACAACTGGGTACAGTACCGATGTAATCCGGTCTACATGCCTATGGCGGGCATGGTCGGGTCCGATATATCGACCAATTTCCTGAACTGTACGCTCCAGACCGTGAACACGTATGCGGGCTTTGCTCTGGATCCCGTGTACCAGAACTTTGGAATGCTGACAAACATCATAAAGGATATCATGGATTCCATGAACGATATGCGTGCCGCTGTCACAGGTGCGTCTTCTGGGTTTATGGGGATTATCCAGTCCACATTCGGAAAGCTCCAGAATACGATGCAGAATACCGTACAGCTGTTCGGACGGGTACGCACGCTCATGAACCGTCTCATGGCCGTATTTGCCGTGATGATGAATATCGTATCAACTGGAGTCCAGACGGGAGAATCCGTGAAGAAGGGACCGGTAGGCCAGGCTGCCGATTTCTTCTGCTTTGATCCTCACACCCCGGTCTCCACGCTCGCAGGTGTTATTCCGATATGCGGTATCCGCCCGGGCATGCGACTTGCCGACGGACAATTAGTTCAGAGCGTCCTAGAATTTGACGGGCGGGAGACTCGGATGTTCCGTGTGGGTGCGATCAGGGTCTCAGGAAATCACAAGATAGTCCACTGCGATAAGTGGATTCGGGTAGACGATCACCCCTTAGCGGAACCCGCCGACTCCTGCGATCGTTTGTTCTGCCTGAATACCGAGAAGCACACCATTCCGATCGGCGGATTCCTGTTCAAGGACTACGAGGAAACCAGCGATCCTGAAATCCTGGCAAAGTTTTTTGAGAAGGTGGAAGAGCATTACGGGTTCAACCGATCGTCCAAGAAGAAAGCCGATCCCGTCAAGTTCCGTCTGACTGGTCTCCTGCTTGGATCCTCGGTCATTCTGGATGACGGCCGTATTGTCAAGGCCGATGAAGTCAGGATCGGGCAGTCTCTAAAGTACGGGGGAGACGTCTCGGGCATTGTTTATCATACCATAAAGGGCTTATCCAGCTACAAAGGGGTGGGAATTGCCCCAGGAACCTGGATTGTTCCCCACGAAGGAGGAGTGGTTCCAATTACAGACATACAGTCGGACGATACCCATACGTACATCCAGTTCCTCACGGATTCCTGTCATTATGCCGTAGCCTCTCCCAATGGGGAATTTGTCATTCTGGACGATCACGAGGTCGCAGACGATCGTATTCATACGTGGCGTGATAATGAAATCCAAAAAGAGAGTGTGTAGAAGATAAGAATGGATGTTTTGTCCGTGAGTGCGGTCCTCATTGGTCCCCTCCTTATCCTGGGGGTCATTGTCTACACATACGTACAAGCAAATCTCGACAATCTAAGAGAAGACTGGACAAAGTATCGCTGTAATCCTATGTACATGCCGTTTGCCGGGGGAATACAGCCGGACGTGTCCACGCTCGAGAACTATCAGTTCTGCGTGAACATGATGGCCCAGAATGTCTTCAGCCTGCTGATGGAACCTGTGAACCTGATGTTCGGAGTCTTTACCGGTCTTCTCGGTACAGTTATTCACGACCTGGGATACTTCCGCAATTTTGTCAGTGGAATCATGACCTTCATCACCTCGTTCGTAGGAGACATCTTCTCAAAGATTCAGAACACGTTCGGTGTGATGATCAGTCTTATGGCTCGGGTTCGCGACCTTACCGCTCGTATCCTTGGGTCCGCAGGCTATGCCGCCACCATCATGATCACCACGATAGATTTCATAAAGTCCCTGTGGTCTCTCCTCGTAACTCTCATCAATACGATTGTTACGATTCTGTTCGCTCTCTCGATCGTTCTCGCCTTCGTGTTCCCTCCTCTCCTCGCCTTCGCGATCTTCCTCGGCAGCCAGATCGGTCTTTCCTTCTGCTTCCACCCGGATACACCCATATATGTCGAGGGTAAGGGTCTCATCAAGGTTTCAGAGGTCAAGGTCGGCGACGTGTTCCGTGAAGGGTGTACTGTTACCGCGACGATGCGGTGCCTGGCTAGGGGAGTGCCCCTGTACACCTATGAAGGAGTCGTCGTCTCTGGTGAACACCTCGTCCTGGAGAACGGTACATGGTTATATGTACGAGACTCGTCCAAATCTATTCCCTACCTCGGCCCGAACCCTGAACTCATCTACTGTTTCAACACCACCGATCATCGAGTACCGATCGGCCAGACTGTTTTCGCAGACTACGAAGAGATCGAGGAGCCGCCAAATTATGAGGCCTTGGATCCGTCCGATAAAGTGACAACCGCCCTCGGACATACTCCCCTAATGTTCGCGTACCCTGGAATGCAGACGTGGGATGGAGTGATCAAGGCGATCGTAAACCTTCCTGGTGGCAAGATACAGATGTTCATGGGCAATGAAGACGGGATGTTCATGCTCAACGGAACACGTATGGTCAGGGACTACCCTGATTCCCACAACCCTGCTGAACTTGCCAAGATCCAGGAACGTGTCCTAGCTAAGCTGAATAAAAATGTAGTCGGCTAAGAACAATGAAGGACAAGACAAGCATTGTTCTCGCCGTAGGTGCGGCCGCGTTCGCCATTGCCGTTGTGTCTCGCTTTCTCCTCACAGGACACGTTTCCCGCGAGACGTTCATGCAGCAGGATATTGGTGCTCCCGTCGATCACCACCAGGAAGGTACGTACAACGGAATTGACATTTCCAACGGAAACTCGTGGTCGCAGACGACCGCCCCCACGCCCCTCAAGCCGTACGAGGCTGCCAATGACAATGAGCTCTTTGCGTTCCAGAACTCGCCCTTCAAGCCCGAGTGCTGCCCGTCCAGCGTGACGGCCGATACGGGCTGCCTCTGCTTAAGCGACAAGGACGAGAAGTCGCTGGCCTACCGTGGCGGAAACCGTGTGGCATAAAGTAAACGAATCCATTTACATTCCCCGGGTATCTATAAACAAATGTCCTTTGAGATTTCGAAGATTCTCAAAGAATGCTTGGACGATATGCGGACAGAGTTTCCTTCTGTTGCCCCGGTTCTCGATACGAACTACGCCGAGCCGATTGACTACCCTGCCGAGGTCGAGCGGTTCAAAGCTCTGGTCCAGCCGCATTTCATGGCCGCGATCAAGAAGGATGACGACCTGTTCAAGGAGCCCCGGGAGTTTCTCCGTGGACTTGACTTTTCTGAGCTCTACAAGGATGCCTCAGAGAAGAAGAAGGAGGCAATCTGGAACTATACCCGCATGTTCCTGATGTCATCGTACCTCGGTTCGGATATCATGGAGACCGTGAAGGGTCTGTGGTCAAAGTTCACGGGAAAGGATTCGACCGACGAGGTGGACGAGATTCTGAAGGATGAGACCACACAGTCGGGACTCCACGATCTTCTGGAGACGCTGAAGGAGACGAGGATCTTCAAGCTGGGTATGGAGGTCATGGAGAACCTGAACGTCGAGGCTCTCGGACTAGAGGCGATTGATTTTACGGATATCCCCGCTCTTTTAGAGATGGTGAAGAACCCCGAGCATCCCGTGACCAAGAAGGCGATTGGAAGCGTTCAACGGATCATTGAGCAGAAGATGCGGTCTGGCAGTCTCAAGAAGGAGGATTTCGTGCGGGAGATTGAGATGCTGAAGGAGAAGTTTAAGCACTCGATCGGAAAGCTGTTCAAGACGGAGTTTTTCGGAGAGCCGGCGGATCGCCCTACCGCATCTGCCGCAGATCTCACGAGTAATCATCCCGAGGCTCGGCGGGCCCGAATGTTGGCTCGTCTACAACGTAAGGTTGCGAAGAAGTAAACTAAAGTCTCCTTATCACAATAATGAGTCGGGAGACATTTTGGTTAGACGACCCCGCCAACCTTTTCACGAACTGGAGTCGGTTTCTTCCGACCAACGATATGACCGTCCCTGAAGCCCTGAATGCGGTCATTCGATTCACAATTTACTCGACCGTACTCATCGCGGTGATCACGCAGAAGACATGGTATCTCCTGCTGATACCGCTGGTGATGCTCGCGTCCGTCTTTCTTGTCAAGATGTTTCCCCGCACCCAGGTTCTCAAGGAAACGTTCTCCACTGGCGGACGTGGTGTTCAGTACGCCACGCCTACCGCGTCCAACCCTTTCATGAACGTCCTGTTTACCGATTACGTGGACAACCCCCAACGTCCGCCGGCTCCCCCGGATGTCACGAGCGAAACAATGAAGCAGAGCATCAACGAGGCGTTTGCCAAGACCAGCGATCTGTTCATGGACACGTCGAACAAGTACGGTCTGATGCTCTCTGCTCGCCAGTGGGTATCCCAGGCATCCACCACCATTCCGAACGATCTGGACGGGTTCCAGAAGTTTCTGAACAAGGATAACTTCTCCCAGAAACTTGATTCGGAGTCGTACGTTATTGCGAAGGGGTCGACAACTAAGCCCGATGGCTTTCAATGAGATCTTCAATTGCTCCAGCGTCCATGAGAGCACCCGTATGATGCCAGCTCTTTCCGTCTTTATGTACGGCATAGGTGGGAAATCCCTCTATACCTTTCATGAGCTGAGGAGGCATCGCTGTCTCTTCGACCTGTATCACACGCATACCTGGGGGAGAGCGGTCGCAGAACTCCTGCCACGGTTCCTCTGACATTTCACACGCGGGACATCCCACCTTGTGGATCCGCACGACCATGGGAATCTGCTTAGACATTTCCGAAAGAACCGTCTTCTGATCGGACTGTTTCGTGTACGACTTGGCTTTCTTCGGCATTATTCCCTCTGATGAAAATATAATACTAGATGACGTCATGCCCACAAAGTCTGTATCCTGTCAGCAGTGAACTGTACGTCGGTAAAACAGCGGACGGCAAACCTGTCCAATTCAAGGGCATTCCTGCGTATCGGGAATACCTCGCGAAACTGGCAGCGACTGGACATCCATGCCCTGACGTCTCTGTAAACCCTGTTCCATCAGTAATTAAAACTGAAGTAACCCCGTTCACGGGATTTCTTGAGTTCCAGCCTGCGAATCCGCAGCAGCAGGCAAAGTATTCGGCAATGTCGCCGTACTGGGTTGGTTGGAGCGAAACGGAAGACGCATTTGGTCGTGATCTCAATAAATCACTTTCCCGATAGGCACTCCGCCAGCAGGCATGGGGTCGGGGAGCGACCACGCGTCGTTCTTGGGGTACGTATCGGGGACCTTACCCTGATCGCCACCGTTGGGGCCTACGGGCGTATACCCCCCCTTGAATGTACGACGGTAGGTCTTGCGACGTAGAGTCCGACGAGACTTGCGGCCGCCCTTCTTTGTCTTGCGATATTTTGCCATTTATACATGTAAGAGAAACAGAAATGATACGCCCCGAAGTCATGGGTTGGGCCGCTATATTTCTCATCATCCTATTTGCCTTTGTATTGCTGCCTACCCACGAACGGTTCACAGATGCCCGAGGACGTGAGACGGACGTATCCCCGAACGCTCCTCCGAAACCGTCATGGTTGGGAGGACAGGGAAGCGTACCGCCTATTGATACGTCCACTGCTCCCACATCCGTAACGGGAGTGGGAACCTCCTCTAATCTGGTTATCCTTCCACCCCCAGTCTCCACTGCTCCTCGCGTAACATCTACGCTCGGAACGACCGACCCCTCGATTTCCGGAATGAATGGAACGTACAACTCTGGCATTATTCCCCCGTCTGGAAGCCCGTGGGAAGGAATCCGGGGCCTGAAAACAGAGATGGCTTCCGTTCCTACCAACCCCGCATTCAATCCCCAGACGCATCCGACACCTCCACTAGGAACTCTAAGTCCAGTAGAACCTGATATGGGCCTCTTTGGACCTGGTCCTAACGTCTTACGCAAGAACCTGGTGCCATGTACGTGTGCGTCCCAGGCTGCGGGATGCTCCGTTCATCCTCGGCAGTGATAATTTGATGTGTAAGAGTAATAGTAATGAAGTATATCCTCATTGGACTCATTCTTGTCCTTGTAGGAGTCCTGTGGTTCCTAATGCCATCACGCGAGGGTCTTGACAATCCGACATGCTGGGAAGACGTTCTGGACGCTTCTACCGGAAAATTTGTGGATATGGTGGAGGCGACGATAAGCCTCCGCAGAAAGTATCAAATGACACTGGATGAGGCGAAGATCGTGTGTGCCGCAGACACCAGCTGTATCGGCATAGTGTCCGGGCCTGGGCCGGGAGGAGCAACCGTATACAGCAGTTATACTGGAAGCCCTACGATTCTCCCCGTAGATGTTGCTCCCCTTCCGGCTCCTGGAAAGAGGATGTTTTACGCAAAGAAGCCGTGTCAGTCGCTCGTGACATCAACCCCACAACCCCCTGGATGCCCGACAGGCGGGGAGGGAATCACGAGCGTCAAGCAGAGTGGAGGCCAGAATGTTCGACTGTATACGCAGAGTGAGTGTACGAAGCTCAAGGGTACCTGGATAGGAAATGGAGCACGTGACTGGGGGATGAAGACAGATAAGGTAGGCGAGTGCTACGGAACACCTGGAGTCAATCTCTCCTTCTGTAACCAGTCCGCCCCGCCTTCGCCTGTTGCGGCCGTAGAGGCGGGCGTTCCTCCTCCTACCGCTCCTCTCCCGATGACCCCGCCTCCCGCACCTGCTCCCGCTCC
>Ga0136644_10003004_pt1 | contig 12672 bp, 20 predicted proteins | sample C_130820_EF_Meta_FD_94780 | JGI IMG/M metagenome (GOLD analysis project Ga0136644, IMG submission 94780) | Freshwater microbial communities from Lake Croche, Canada to study carbon cycling - C_130820_EF_MetaG (v2) (version 2) | ecosystem: Environmental > Aquatic > Freshwater > Lake | place... | reverse complement strand
TTTGAGCGCAAACAGCAGGGTGATAAGGACTTCATTCCCAGCGCTTAAAAGGGGGTGGGGTGACCGATGGGACTCGAACCCACGACAACCAGAATCACAATCTGGGACTCTACCAACTGAGCTTTTGTCCGTCTCGCTTCGCTAGTTAAAAATCCCCCGCGCGATCAATTACTTAGCAGCCCTTCGCGCTTGACTAAGAGTCGACCTTGCCGTGCGAACAATACACGAACACCCCACTTTTGGGATGAAATGTGGGATGGATTGTGGGATGACTCTCGTAATAGTCCACCCCTTATTCAAAAATCCAGCCTCGCGAACCCCACCCGGGGGGTACCCCCCAAATTGGGTCAACGGTTCCTCTGTCCTTCGTGCTCAAAATTGCTCATCCAGTGCAACCGTGAGCATCGTAACTCCAAAAGAATCTCCTTCTAACATCCCCGAATGAGACTTGAGCCCCATCCCCTTCGCCTAGGTCACCTTCGCCTCCTAATGATGAGACTCGTTTACCGAGAGGGAGACTGGTTGGATCGGCTCACGCTCATCCCAGCAATCTTCTTCACGCTCCACTGGAGGCTCGATCTCGGTGACACCACTCTTTCAGCACTATGGAGCGCGATAAAAGGCTATTTGCCTGCGAATCGCAGAGAGGAAAAGATGTTCTTCTACTTCGTTGAAGCCTTACCTCAGGGCGCTGAGTTGAGCGAGCCAATCGCTCAGGCCATCCTCGATGAGATCGAGTTAAGAAAGGGGATCAACACGCTGGGCCTTGATGGCGGAATGCGCGTTCGACTCATGACGGTGAGCGAATCAGTGGCGCGGAGGTTCTCAACGCTGGTAGTCTTTGAGTTGTCAAAATGAAGCGGACATCAAAAAATGCGAGGGTTCTTGTCGAAGGGTTGGATTAGACCTGACCTTCTTGGTGGACAAGGCTGAACATCGAGTGCTCGTAAGAACTAGCGAAGGCGAGTCAAATACGCTCGAAAACTGCAAGATTTTCGACAATAAAAATTGGGACTGTTCGGGGGAGCCAGTATCTGGGAAGGGGTGGTTCAGCTGGAGTTCCACCAAAATGATCGACGGTCGCGCTCAAATGTTCACTCGATCACAGGGACTTGTTGGGAGTGGACGCTATGAGGCATTTCATTGCACCCGATAAAGCTGGCTTTCAATCTCTATGCAGGGGGGTCTTAACGTGACGCTTCGCGTGCCCATAGACGAACGATCAATTATGTCTAACCCACCTATCAGTGAACGACAGGATCTGGCCCATTTGTTTCCAGCAGAGCCAAGGGACTGGAATGCAGAGGAGGAAACTGGCCAGTTAAGGCTCAGTATTGCGAGCGCCGAGGAGGCTATCGCCAGAGGCGAGATTCCTCCGAGACCAACTTTCAGAGACATACCGAAGGAGTTGAGAGAGTTCAGGCGTTGGGCACTTTATGCGCATGCTTATGGTTTCCTGACGTTCAGTGAGCTTACCGAGGCGGCGGCACTTCTAACGGCACTTGGCTCGAAGTACACCGAGTCAGAACTCAAAGTTTTGCTCAAGCGTTACCTTTGGATAATCATTCGAGAGAAAGCCTACGCGGAGACGCTTGATGGCAGTCTGAGTGAGCTTTTTGCACTGGTTTTTAAGTTCACCTTTGAGAACATTCCGTTTAGTTTCGAGCGAAAGGTCACCAAGGCGCGTACTGCAGAGGGCATCCACGCTGGAATCGGAGATTTCATGGACGCTTTGCGAGAGAGGCCGGATGTGTTTATTGCAGCGCTCAGGGAACCGGGGGGCAAGACCCTCGCCGAGGAGTTCCCGCAGTTTTACGAGTTTTTCGGGAATATGTAGGCGCTTGAGGCCGGGGGAGGAGTGGCTAGACTCAAACCCACTTATTCGATAACTTAAACAAATGGGCGCCGGCTAAAGATTAGCTTGAGTGAGTCGTGGTCCCCGGCCCTCGGTGGGGAATCTTCCAAGGAGGATGCTTATCCTCCTGCTATCGCTAAACCATGAAAGCACCCCTAAATGATCCGCAACAGATTTTCAGCCTTGATAGCCCTCGTAATGCTCAACGACTCGACAGCTTGGGCGGTAGCGACTTATGAACTAACTATGTCGATCTGCGAGGAAGGCTCTTCTTGCTTGAAGTGCATCGAGCGGAAGCCCCTGAGGATAGACGTTGATGGCGAAAGCAAGGAACTGTGGATACGTGGCAAGGATGAAAGCGGAGCGCCAATTGCTGAAAAGTCAGGCAGGTGCTCAATCAAATCGGATCTCGATTGGACTTGCTCGAGTCTGAGGGGTGAGATTGAGAGCCGAGGCGGAAAAGTCTCCTTCAGAAACACAGGCAAAGCGCTCGTGGTTGAGGGCCGAAAGCTTGAACTCTGTGTCAAGTGAGCCCCGCAAACTTACTTTATGCCCATTCCCGGATACACCTCGCTTCGGTCAGGGCGAATTTATGATCCCCGTTGAGTCCAGACCTCACTCCAGTGACCTTGAGCCTAACCTCGCCCTAACCCCAATCTTCGCAGGTGGTCTCTTAGGGTCCGGACTGCTGACTGCACTCTCGGAGACTTATTCCAGACAAAGCTGAAGAGGTTTAGCGGAAGACGCAGATACGCTTTAAGGGCCCCTCCGCTCAGAGTGCTCTGTCGCGAAGAATCGGATTCGAGTGGGGTTTTGCTCCTCAGGATACTCCCCGCGGCCAGTTGAGAGTCGTCCGTACGTGGCGCCGATCTCTTCTGGCCTGAGGTTGCGCTTTGCAGCCTGTCTGTCGGGCGAGCGCGCGGCCCCGTTGCCGCAGTCCCGAAACTGGAGGACGAATAAGGCGGGGCAGCTCGTCTCGCAGCTGAATCAAACCCCCTTAGCCTGAGCTTCATCTGCCGGACGCAGTGGCTCTCGAATGCTGGCAATGTCCTTAAGAGGCCCTCAATCTCGAGCTTTAGTCCCGAGAGATTCAATCCCCAGCCCTATTCAAAAAGCTACCCAGAAAGTTAGCTTCAATCGCCTTCCGGACACGGTTCGAGTCTGTAAGCATTTTCACCCTGACGATATAAGTACAGTCGTTTTGGAAGAACACTCTAAAGCGATCGGGAACCTCAGCCACGGGAAGATCGATACCGAGAGGGGGATTAAAACCGAGCTTCTTTGAAACCTCATAGCCCCTCTCCGTAACCTCCGTCAGCCGCACAAAGGAATCATGTGCCTCGAGAGTGAAAAGCGCGAACCTCGAACCGTCCTCTAAACAAGACTTCTTGCCGAGACCACCAATCGCTTTCTTTGCATCCTCAAGTGAAGTGCCTTCGATAATCTTAAGCCAGTGCTTGTTATCCTCATTTCGCTTTGCCGCCGCTTTAAGCGCCCTCACCAACGCCTCAAAATCCTCCTGAGTTTTGATGATTCGGGCCAATTCTTTGAAGAGCTCCAGATTGCTGGGTTTAACTAGATCACCGAATCCATCCGCGATCTCAGATGCAAATGGATTGTTTGATCTGTCACGCTGTTTCTTCTCACCCTCCGTTGAAATAACGACAGAAGCGATGAAAATTCCAAAGAAAAGAAGCTGGATCAGGAAGTCAATCAGCGTAAAGTAGAAGACTGAGTCTGATCTCTCCTGTTGCACTCGGGCACCCTGCTAGCTAGCGACCGAGTTAATTGACGATCGCAATGACGCAGCGATCTTTTGCATCGCCCCACTTAAAAGCTCGGACGCCTCACTGAGGGCAGCCGCCTCTCTCTTAAGATTTTCTGACAGTGACCATTCGTCAGATTTACATCGCCGACCTTGCTGAACTCCTGCAGGTCACTGAACAGAAGGATTTGTTTGGACCCGTTCACTCCTACGAAGTCCCTCCGCGCTACATCCAGAACCGTCTCATAAATGGGAGAGAACTTAGACTGCTGGGGGGGGCCGCCTAACCTCCTTTATATCTGATATGAGGTAGCACCCAAAGCTTAATAAGTACTAAGAGTGAAATTAATCTGGCTAAATTAAGAAATCTAAAATGATTGGGGAGTAGTCATTTTGAAGCATGTTGAAATTGCAAGTCTTTTTGTTACTTCTGCATAATCTTGCGCACTAGCCTCTCCTGCATACTGCCATAGTGTTGGATCAATCAAAGCCTTTTCCAAGTTTTCTCTATAAGCTTCGTAGCCTCTTTGTGCACAATATTGTCTCTGCTTTATTAATTGCTCATTCGTAGTACAGCCGACTTTAAATGCTTTGCACCAAATTGTTTCAGCCAACGTAATATTTGAAAAAACAACAAGAGCCATAAAAAATATAAATTTACATCTCATAACACCCCCAATCGCATCTCAAAATTTATATTAGCAAAACTAATCGAACAAAATTTCTGAGCCACCAAAAACCAGTGTCATCTTTTTACATTGCGGGCAAAGATTCCCTTCTCGGTAAGCCTTAAAATCCCATGCTTGCAAAGTTGGCCAAGGATGCTCGCCTGCTGGTGGCAATGAAATCGGCGCTAATCCATATTGCTTTACATCGGTTGACTTGCAATGAGGGCATTTAAACGGCTCATCCCTGAAATTAACAGTTACTAACCCATCTTCTTCACAGTAAAACGGAAAATTCGACTCGGTCATAAAAGTCGCCCTATTTCCGCCTACGCTAACAAAAGATTTATATCCGCAAGAACAGTTTGCGTTATGCAAAGAACCCATCATTTACTCCAAATAAATATTGATATAACGAGCTAATTGACTCTCTTAAATTACTTATTACACGCAACCAGACTGGCCTCTATTAATTTGCCAGAGCGATATACATGGGGCTTATTTTTAAGCAAATAAATTACTTCATCGTTTAAGGCTTCCACCCTCCCAATCAGTCTATATTCAAAGTACTCGAAATTCCATGCATATTCAAACTCATGACCTAATTATTCAATCATTCTAGCCGTAAGTATCACTTTTTCATGCGTGTATTTATCAGAAGCATATTCACCGTGAATTATCATTTCCGGCAAAATAAATCCGTTGTGCCTATATTTGCCTACGGAGATTGTGGGAAGCTCAACCAATACGTCAAAAAGCCGACATAAAACTAATTCAAAATAATTATCGCCTTCTCTTGTTTTTACTAGCAACGGCTGAACTATTGAATTAAAGTCACGGATCACGGCAGACTCAATACATACTCCCCCGGCAGAAGCTTCTGCCTCAACCATTTCCCACTCTTTTTCAGTTGTGGGATTGCCAAAATAAAGCTCAATTTTTGCCATAACCATTAGCGCCGGTAATAAATATCAAGGCCATCACCACCACTTACTCCAAGAAGCTTCCCCAAGAAAATTGCAAAGATACAAAAAACAAACGAGTACCCAGCCGCCCTTAGAGCCCTAGCAAGCCAAGACTCGCAAGAATCTCCGTCTGGCATTGCAATAAATGCTCCTATAAATGCTACACCCCATACAAAAAAGAACCCTGCCATCTAGATACCTCCCCCTTTTAATCCTGAATTGAAGTGCCTAGTTTTGCAAGAAATTTATTTGAGAAAAATGGCGTCCAAGAATCCCAATCAATTTAAAATTCATGGTGGGCACTATTTCAACATGGTCGGCCGTGCAAATTACTATGCAAGGGTTTGATTGATGGGACCCATTTCAAAAATAGGGGCCATGGGCACGCCCCCTCCCTGTGTCACCTAACTGTGTCACCCTAGGGGTGAATTACAAGCATTTAGATTATTTATATTGCAAGTCAAAAGGCGTTGAGATAACATGGAAGCCTTATGCCACATGGGTTTCACTTGGATAACCTCGTCAGGTCGGGAACGAAGCAGCCAAACCCAATTTCTGCCAGTGCCGGGGGTTAGGCTCCGCACTAAGCTCGATTGGCTCAGGGAAGTAAGAAGGCACAGGAATGTTGCTCGGCCTAGCGGCAGCGTTGTTCTGGCGATAGGTCTCGCAGATAACCTTAAGCGCCCCCTCCACGCCTGACGCAAGAATGTCAAAGTCATTTTTTGATTGTTTCAGATCAGCGCCAATCAAACTGATCCTCTCCCCGGCCTCCGTGATACGCGCTTGAGTTGCCCAGCGAGAAAGCCCGTCGATTTTTATACTTCAGTGCCTCTGCTGCGCAGTTTTCCTTATCAAGCCAGTAGCCATTTGGAAGCTTCCCGGGGATCATGTGGCTGCAGATCCGATCAAGAAGCCCCCTTCGTGAAGCGGTAAGAAAAGCGGCGTTAGAGCCCGCCCGAAAATCAACCTTGTTGTCGTACTTGAGCGCCTCGGCATGAAGTGTCTCCGGAGTCCAGTGCCCCTTGGGGTTTTTGACTTTTTTCATGTGCCCGCAAATTAAATCCCGAACCCTCAACCGTCTAGCCGCGTTGTATGCGGCCCCGCTTTTTTGCTGAAATTCCTGACGAGTCTGATACTTTAGAGCCTCGGCCTGAAGCCTCTCTAAGTTCCAATAACCATTCGGACGTTTCAATTCGGGCATGTCCCTCAATCCCTCCTCAGAGATTGTTCGCTCAGGCTAGGATCGCCATGACTGTAGCGATCATTTCGCTCCTTCAGTCTTCGATCAATTCCCGCGGCAAAGTGACCCAACTGCTGACCAAAGGAGGGGTGCACGTCCTTCGACTTGCGCCACTGCTTGTCGATGTCCGCAAGGGTGATGCCCCGCCACTGCCTTGGTGCTGGGGTTGATGGCTTGACCTCGTCTCTCGGACTCACCTCCACCGTGACACGATATTTTTTTCCAGAAAGTTCTAGGTTGATGCTAGCCACGTCCGCTCTCCCTCGGCTGAGCCGATTTTTTCTTTCTCTTTAAGGATGCCTCCCCAGCGGCCTTTGCAGGGTCAAAGGGAAGGTTCTGAAGGTCCCGAGTCGGGCTCTTCTTTTGGCATTCACACTCGATGAGAAAGTCGAGCCGATTTCTTCTCTCCGACCACAGGCTCTCTTGGCCAAATCGGGTCTCTCCCCCAACGAGAAGCGCCCGTGGGAGGGGCCACTTAAGGCGCTTGCAGACACCAAAAAGCCTCTGAATGCTCTCGTTGTCTAGCGTCCTTGCCCACTCAGGAAACTCCTTCCCAAAGAGTGCCTTGTAGTCCTTGAGCCCTTTCTCATAAAACCATTGTGGTCCGGGTCTAGAGTACACAGCAGTCCTCCTCTTGCTCTTCAATCGTCTCTGGTCTGGGTCGCGCAATGCGCCTTAAGAACACATCAGGCACGCAACCTCGATGGGTGTAACTTTTCTGGCCGTTGCCCGACTCGTAGACAAGTCGACCGCCCTCTACGATGACCACCTCCCAGACATGGGTGGGTTTATCAAAGCCATACCAAAAACGCTCGCCCTCGCTTCCAATGATTCGAACGACGTTGCCGATGTTCTCGGGAAGCTCAGCTTTTACAGTGACCGCAAGGTCACCCACTCGACAGTTCAGTAACTTCATTTCATTCTCCTTTTTAGCCAGTTCTGCACCATGCACGGGCTGGCAAGTTGGATCTAAATCCCCCGCTCCTGCGCCCCGAGGGTGTTTAAGGCCCCCGGGGATACTTCTTACTGCTCAATACCTGCTAAGAACCCATCAATCTTGTGTGCGAGCTGCCCCTCGAATTGCTCAAGGCTTACCGCATGGGTTCGTAGGGCGTTCAGGTCAGATTCAAGCTCGTTGGCGTCCTCTGCAGAGAAGGTGATTGCCAGACCTCCCCTTTGGTGACACGTCACTTCAAAAACTCTTGAGCCTCGGTTGATGCGCCAGATCTGAAACTGCTGACTGACGTGTTCAACCACGATGGACATGACCTGTCCGCCTTCAATGACTCTCGCCATAGATTTCCCCTTGGTTGTAAAAGAGCGAACGCAGGGGGCTAGAAATGAAAAAGCCCTCTACGGATGAGAGGGCTGACGCATCCCGCTTGGTTACCGAGTGACTCGGTCACATAGCCTTACAAGGCAAACCACCTTGCCCGGGAGGGCAGGTTGGCGAGGGCGTCAGCCCAAACTCAATATGTTTAGCGAATGTTAGTTCGTACTGCGAGGATCGTCAAGAACTTTCTGGCATCAAACCCTTTCTCGATAGTCTCGGGCGCGTGGCGTTCACGAGGCTGTAGGGGTGGCCTTCCATGGGCGTATCAACCCCCTAAAAATATGTTCTGCCTATGAAACTCTAGATAACTGCTCGATTCCGTTGGCACCTCAGTCAGTCGCATCTCTTGAGACAAGCCAAGCAGCTCGACGTCTGCGCTTGTTAGCTGCGGGGAGAGCTCCATGAGGCCATTAGGAGCAAAAGTTATCAGGCCTCTATCAAAAAGACGATCTAGCCTAGCCTCAAGAAGGAGTCCATTGAACCGGTCAACCCGCTCACGATCGTTAGAGAGCCTCCAAGACTTGATGTGCGACGCAATCAATAACCTTAGATCGGATACCCCCGTTACCGCGCATTGTCCGCTCCAGAGCCTGACAACGTCATCTCGGAAACCGCTTTGACCAATTCGAACTTTTTGCGTCCGATCAGCGGTTGTGACTGGGCCCGGACCCTCCGCAGCATCTGCATCAGCAAGAATCTGATCGATATCCACCCTTGTGCTTAGCCGCTCCAAAAGCCTAATGGCAGTGGCCGGTTGTACAGCGAACAGGTAGCCCTGCTTTCCGCGCCCATCACGCGCAAGCGGACCCCCCTCCTCCGCTAAGTCTGAAAAAAGATCTTGAAGGTCATCAACGGGAAATGGTTCGGGTAAATCGGCGTAAGCAACGTCAACACGCCTCCCATCACCTGCCCAAAACTCCGAATCCTGAAGATTGGGCTGAGGAGAGAGATATGCGCTGCTTTTGGCGATGCTCGTCGCTACGATCTTTCGTTCCACCGATGAGATAACAATGTCTCCGGGTTGAACCCCAGCCATAGCCTCCCAGTGAGACTTCTTGTGTCCGGCTTTATCGACGAGAGGGGCCCATAGGTAACCACCAGAGCGGCTTCGTTCGTAGCTTTTGTTCTGAAACACCCACCAAACGGCCATAGTTTTGTCTCCCGAACTCTCAGCCGAACACGGCACGTTCCTGAGGCTCCCACATGGGCGTTGCCAAAGTCTGTCGAGAGCGATTATGAAAGGCTATTAAAAAAGACCTTCGAGTCGCCTCATGCACCCCTGTCTGCTGCATGAGTGTTTCCCGGAGTGGGTGGTGACTTCCTATGTAGTACTCATTCCGTTCGTGCAGGCGCTCAAGAAGTCGGATAGTGGGCACACTCATGAATTTCCCAGACTCACCCCGGTTACAAGTCCGACAGGATAGGACGAGGTTCCAAATTCCATCCACCCCTCCGAAGTCTCCAGCCTGTTTGAGTGCGTGGGGGAAGAAGTGGTCAACATCTGCCGTCACTGGTTCGTCGATGGATATTGGACACTCGCAATAAAAACACTTTCCCCTCTGGTACCCATTCAAAGCAGAACGGCTGCTCGTCACTGACTTACGTCTCTGAGACCCCGTAAAAGCCCACAGACGGCCCTCTGAGGCCTCGTGATGTATGCCGACCATGTCTCGTGACAATCCAAGGTTCCAAGCGGCCTCTACGAGGTTCCAGCGCGCCTCGACTTCATGGGGCAGGTTTCGCGTCTGATCAGATTCGAAAATCTTCGCGAACTCGTCCGTAATTCGGATGCCAGAGTTCTGAATGCGTTCGTCAATGAAAAAACTAAGCTCCACTGGACCAGAACCCACAACGTGAAAAGCGTCGATAACGTTATTAAAGCCGCCTCGAAGCGCAGCCATCACGAGTCTGTCCTTATTGCCGTTCTCATTAAAGTCTCGGCATGCATCCAAGAACTTGCTGGACTTGGAGGTTGTCTGCTTTGGGGACTCCCGCAAATGGCGAGAAATATGCGAGGCGTAGGTCGGAGCGAGATCCTCAAGTTTTAGCAGCGAGCCTGCTGCAGGCTTGAGTTCCAGCAGCGCCGTTGCCAGCGCGAACTTGTAGCTTGCAACGTTCCTCCCGTAAAGGATGATTGAGCGCCAATAATCCTCTGGGAGGAGGGATCGCGAGAGGAACAATCCTGACATCGGAATTAGTAATGACCTTTTCCGGGGATCAGGTGTCGAACGCCGCCGCGCGGATTCTCAACATCCCCTTCCCGCCTCGGAATAAGGTGAATATGACAGTGAAAAACCGTCTGCCCTGCCGCAGCTCCGGCATTCATTCCGATGTTAAAGCCCGCTACCGTTGGATCAAGGTCTCGAATCTGTTCTTTAAGAGACCTCAGCATTGCATTGCATGCAAGCACCTCTGGATCCGTTAGCTCAAAGAACGTCTCTGCATGACGCCTCGGGATCACAAGGGTGTGAAAACCGGTCACAGGAAAGCCATCCCTGACTGCATAACAAAGTTCGGTCTCCGCAATGACTCTCTTCGGATCAATTTCACAAAAAATGCATGAGTTCTTCATTCTTGCAAAGCAGTCGGATTCAGAAAGCTGTTGATCAGCGACGAAACGGCCTCAGTCTTTTCAATTCGTATCTCGTCCACTGGACTGATCTCGCGGACCTTATTGACGCCGGAGATGGCTATATCTAGATGGTTTCCTACAGGAGAACTAAGAACTTCCTGCTTTTGGTCCCATACAGATCCTCTGATCGGAACAAGGTACTGCATGTAGAGTTTCTCTTCAGGGACAGTAGACGCACTGCTTACCCCTCTCGTTGCACTAAGGGATTTTTTCTTCATCATCTCAGCCCGCGCGTTAAGGACATCTTTTTTCGTAGTACGAAGGAAGCGTCGCAAGCCCTCGAGGGGGTACGCCTCAAACGCGCCGATATCAAATCGATTGTCTCGGTCCAGAGGACGCCAAGAGATCGCATACAAGCTTGCCTTGTTTGGTCGATACCCCATGCAGGTCTCATATAGAAACCCGGCAGCAATCAGCACATTCTTCGCGCGGTGCAACGTTCCCGAGGACACAAAGCCACGGGACTTCATTTTCTTAAGGCTACAGCGTAGTGTGCCGTTATTGAAGCCATTGTATTGACGTGCCATCTCAAATAGGAGGGCTCGCTCAACATAACTGAGGGCCAAATACGCCTCCGAATCGAGCACATCGTAAGTAAGGTAAGCGAATCGGCCCTCAATGGGCGCAGAACTCTTGGACTTGCGTTTTGATTTTCCAGACGACATTTCTTTCTCCCTGAGTGATTAAAAAGACAAGCAAAGTATTCGGGAGAAATCGACTTCAAGGAAGAGCTTTAGAAACAATTTTTCTCAATAAAAACAACAGCTTGTTTAAACGTTGAGCTCGAAAAAAATATCAATAACTTAGGTGGTACCAGCGCGTTTAAACGCGTTGAGAACGTTGTTTTCATACACGAACAGAGTTCTTGCGAACCCTTAATTTTTTCAAAAGGCACGCGGTGAAAGCGCGTTTTGTTCGCAACTCCACTCACACCTGAGCCCATGGACTCTCCATGTTTTTCTACCGAGTCAGCAAGGTTCCCAAGAGTTCTGCCTGCACCGGATGCACATATCGTTGAGCCATCTGAAGGGTTCGGTGACCCGATACCAAGGAGAGCTTAAATACGTCTCCTCCCAGACGGTGAGCCCACCTGCTCAGTGACTCATGCCTGAGGTCATGCCAGCGAAGGTCTCTGAGCCCCGCTCGCTTAACCGCGTGACCCCAAGCTTGGCTCAAGAGCGTCACAGATATCGGAAACACTCGCTCGGACTCCCAACGCCGCTGACCCTCTAGGACTTCAAGCGCCCCCTGCGATAGGGGCACCCAACGAGGCAGACCGTTTTTGGTGTCTCTCAAATGGGCCACCCTCCCCTTCACATCAACGTCAGACCACAGGAGGGCCAGAAGCTCGCCCCTTCTCATCGCAGTCTCGAGCGCAAATACGGCTGCTGGCCTCATATGGGGGTTGCGGCAAAGGCTAAGGGACGCGAACAGTGCCCTCTCCTCATCCTCACTTAAGCGTCTGTGGCGAGCCTTTGGGGGGCTCGGCATACGAACGTCCACAGTCGGATTGACAACATTCAGACCCCACTCCCGACGGGCATGTCCATAAATCACGCTGATCGTGTTCATCATCAGACGGACAGTGCTTGCGGATAGCCCTTGGCTAAGCATGCGGTCTCGAAGGTCACGAACGTGAGTGGCACTCACGGACTCGAGCGGTTCAGAACACCAATCAAGACGGCTGATCTGACGAACACGTTCGCACGCCTGTCGATAGCCCTTGTGGCGGATTGCGACCTCTGAGAGGTAGCGATTGGATGCCTCTAAAAGGCTCATAGAGGCTCTGGGAGCGGTTTTCTTGGACTCGGGCTCTAGAACCCCTAGCTCAATGCCCAGCGCCCATTTCTTGGCTTCCTCCAGAGAGGAAAACGTTCTACTGACTGTCTTTTTTACAACGCGAGCACGGGCCTCAAACCTTCCACCCCGAAGTCGAATCGATGCCACTTTCGTATCCCCATAGGAAACGGTTGACGAACGACTCCCGTCGGACAACGAAGGATTGAGTGGACAAAAATGACTGCGCGTGTGGGATGGATTGTGGGATTTTCAGAGTGCCCACAGAGGGCACTTGCTGCGAACCCTTGAAAACATTGGGGTGACCGATGGGACTCGAACCCACGACAACCAGAATCACAATCTGGGACTCTACCAACTGAGCTACGGCCACCACGGATTAAACAGGGGCACCAACTGGCCTGCCGGGAGGGAATCGAA
>Ga0136644_10003003_pt1 | contig 12677 bp, 11 predicted proteins | sample C_130820_EF_Meta_FD_94780 | JGI IMG/M metagenome (GOLD analysis project Ga0136644, IMG submission 94780) | Freshwater microbial communities from Lake Croche, Canada to study carbon cycling - C_130820_EF_MetaG (v2) (version 2) | ecosystem: Environmental > Aquatic > Freshwater > Lake | place... | reverse complement strand
TTAACAACTGCAACAATAACTTTTATAGAAGCAATGAGGTCAAATGTCCCCAGTGTGCGCCACATACTTAATTTAGAAACATGTATTTCAATAGTGGCTGGTTATTTTTATTCCATTTTTGTAACACAGATTGAGGGTTATAATAAAGAAGGCAAGGACATAGATTGGTCGGATATTACGAAAACACGTTATGTTGACTGGACTATAACTACTCCAATGATGATATTAGTTCTATGTATAGTATTGGGTAGTAATATACGTGTTAAAATAGGTCTTCGCGCGTTAGGGGGTCTAGTTGCATTAAATATTGCAATGTTGGTATTTGGATATCTAGGTGAGACCAATGTGATGGATAGAATTACTGCAGTTGTAATGGGATTTATTCCATTTACAATTATGTTTTATTTGATTTATATTTGGTTCATTAAGCCAAAGTATGTATTTGCGAATAGTTGTTTATTCTATACTTATTTAATACTTTGGGGACTATATGGAGTAGTTTATTTATTACCAGAAACATATAAAAATATTAGTATGAATGTTTTTGATTGCTTGGCGAAATGCTTTGTTGGACTTTCATTATGGTTGTATTATAGCGGCACAGTAACGATTTACTGAGGGAGGGGAACCTAGGTTTCGTTCCTTGTCCCCTCAAACCCCTCCTATTGAAATAACAACTAAAAGGGACAATAACAACTAAAGGGAGGGGTCTGAGGGGAACCGTAGGTTCCCTTCATACGTACAAGCTCTGTGAAGTCAATACATATTTCAATACCATTCCATCAATTTGGTTCAATTTATACATTAAATCAATTGCACCAAGTGTTTCTGCAATATTAAATAGTTCTTTAGAAATGGTAACTATCTTCATCATAGCTTTTGTAAAATCACCGATCGATATTTCTTTTTCACTAATTACCGATTGAATGAAATACTTACATTCTTCTTCTGTTTGGCAATCGCACCAACTCATTGAATAATCCACCATATCAAATACAAGCGCATTCTCATAGTTAATTCCTGTATGTAGATCCACTTCAAATTCTTTTGATTCGTAGTTTTTATACATCCCAATCAGATCATTTATAGTTTGTTTCAACAACTTATCTTCGGTAATGGGAATGCTGTATTTCTGGTCGCTAGGAATTTTAACATCAGTAAAGCACGAGAATAGGCCGACCAATTGCTTCGGAGTAAAATCAGCGAAATAAGCATTATCGCACATCTTTTTAGAAATAGGGAGTGGATGAACCTCTGCGATATTAGCCGCAATTTTACCCTGAGCAGTTAACTCATAAATGCTGTCGCCTAAATCATTAATAACCCCTTCTTCTGACAAAATCTTACATATATTCTGGGTTTGCGTAAATACATACTGTTCCATATATTCAATAGAATCCTTTAATTTATGATATTCTGTATCCATGTCCCATAATTCTTTTACCTTCTTAACATCTTCCAATAGAGTTCTATATTCATTCCGCGAATTATCCATTTCGCGCTCAATCTCCTTGCGTTTTTTATTAACTGCTTGTTTACAAAGAGTTTCCAATTCAATATATCTCTCGCATACTTGCTTAGGTGTTCTGTTCATTTTTATTGTCTCCAATTTCTTATTCAGCTTTGTAGCCAAATCTTCCATTTCTCTCTTATCTGCATCAATCGAATTTGCGATCTCAAGTGTAATCATACTCTTTTCTGAAAACTTATGGAAATCGGTTGTCTTACCATTTTTTAAGAGATTCAGGATAAGTCCATACGAAATACGAAACTTAGATACGAGTTTTTGCGGTACACCTCCAAGCATTGTTTTATAATCAGTAAGAGATGGAACATTAAATAGGTTATTACAATGAACTACGTGACCAACAGTGTCAATTCCACGTCGTCCGGCACGCCCAGCCATTTGAGTATATTCATGCGCTAATAAATACCTCTCTCCATTGCCGTCAAATTTCGTCAAACTAGTAAATATAGCAGTACGAATAGGGCAGTCAAGTCCAATCGCAAAGGATTCAGTTGCAAATAGCAATTTAATGTATTTCTTAGAAATCATAAGCTCTACAATCTCGCGTAAAATAGGAATCATACCGGAATGGTGAATACCAATACCCTTTTCTAAAAGCGATACAACCTGGTTATATTCTGGCAACTGCAAATATTCTTGGTAATTAGGGAGTTTCCTGACAATTTGTTCGCATTCTCGGCGAACAGTATATCCGACTTTGCTATCATCTTCAAGAAGAGGCACTGTAATATCTTTTGCGCAAAGTTCAACGTGTTTACGTGAGAACACAAATGCAATAGCAGGAAGCATATCACGATCGCGTAAGAATAGAGAGAGTTGGTTCAACACGTTCTTACGTTTCATATCTACATAGTTGTTGTCTAGAAGGTCGCGGATCTTTACAATGTTACGATAACCAGCATCCTGAAATCCACCATTGTGGTCTTGGAGAGGGATTAGAGTATTTGTAGTATCGCGAATCATTTTCTGCGTGTTTTTATCACGAACAACTTTGAAAATGGCTTCAGTTGTTGTTAGGAATCCATAATGAGAAAGGGGGACGACGCGGTGGTTGGTGGACGCTAACGCAACGTGTTTTGAAGGAGGTCCTTCGAGTTTAATATGCCGGTTTTCAATCGAAGGGAACCTTAGGTTCCCTTCTGAACCCTCCTCTTTACCGATGGTTCCTTCGATTTTAATATGCCGGTTTTCAATCGAAGGGAACCTTAGGTTCCCTTCTGAACCCTCCTCTTTACCGATGATTTCTTCGAATTTAATATGCCGGTTTTCAATCCATTCTGCAAAACCAGCAGGATTATCTATAGTAGCGGATAACAGTACCATTTGAATATGTGGAGGCAACATCAGTATTGTCTTTTCCCATACTTGACCACGTTCTTTATCGTTAATATAATGCACCTCGTCAAATACAACACACCCTAATTCATTATGGACATCAATGTTGAATTGAAGATTCGACTTATTATTTGTAACTACAGCTGACCCCGGTCCTAATTCGAAACCTGAACCAGAACCCACTGCAAATACTGAACCAGACCCCACTTCAAACTCTGGAGTTGAATTAGGAAGGGGAGGTTCTTTGGTTTCTCCCATGAATAAGTAATTCATAAGAATCTCAGTTGTCATAATCAAAACATCAGCATCAGGATTAGTTTTAATATCGCCCGTCAAAAGTCCAAAGCTAATCTCAGGGTACTTTTTAGTAAATTCGTAATATTTTTGGTTCGAAAGCGCCTTGATAGGACTAGTATAAATTAGCTTCTTCCCAAGACCCACGAAATGCTGGATTGCAAATTCCGCTGGAAGAGTTTTACCGCTCCCCGTATGCGCAGTAACCAAAACATGATGTCCTTCAACGATAGCTTCAAGTGCATGCTTTTGGAAAGGGCTAAGAGGGTAAGGGAAACGTTGAAAATAAGTCGCATATTTCTCATCGTTCTCTAAGGGGTATTCTTTGGAACAAATCTTTACCATGATAATAACTATAATATTAACTGTTTATTATGGTTATTTAATCAATTTTTTGAAGGGAACTAATGGTTCCCTTCTGAACCCTCCTTCATGATCAAATTGCGGGTTTGTCTATAAGATCAAATGGGTGGTTTTGTATTAGATTCGCCATCTCCATTTTCTAATCTTGCGTGATTACTGCATTCTCTACAACTATGATAAGAAATAAAAGCACTAGCAACAAGACATATACATAATCCTATGCAATCACACATGACTTATATATTATATAGATTAAATTTATTGTGGCTAATAAACCAGCTGAGATGTATGTGTAAACAACTAATGTAATTACAATATCACATTACTAATTTACGAATTTCTAATCTCGGCAATTTTTGCGCTATGGTCTTGTGTATTAAACGCCGATGTAGGATGAACGCGATGTCTTACCAAAACATCTTCAATATTAAAAAAACGCTTCCCTTGCTTTCTTAATCGAACCCATAAATGGTAATCTTCAACGCCAGCGAATTCTTCCTTCCAATATCCTAGATCTTTTCTCAAAATTGCGCTACTATTAATAATAGGGTTCACTTGTTTAAAATCAAAATCACTAATGTCGCCAGTAGGTATATCAGGAATAACATTTTCAAAACTCTCGAAGTAAATGCATTTAGTACCAACAACGTCATAAATGTCTTGTTTTAGAAGTTCTACTTGTGCTTCCAATTTATTTGGCAACCATATATCATCTACATCCAAAATAGCAATATAATCATACTTGCAAAAAACTATCATTTCGTTTAATGTATTAGCTTTACCTTTGATAGTGTGAAAATCATAAACACGAATACGTGTATCAATTTCTTCATATGCTTTTGCGATTTGATACACTAAAGAATTTTCCGGATAACCATTGACAGCTACAATAAGCTCCCAATCTTCAAAAGTTTGGTCAAGTGCGGATTGTATTGATTGATTAATATATTCGACCCCGTTATAGACAGGCATTAAAATACTAATCATTTTGTAAAGATATACAAATAGTGTTTGTGTATCTTTATTTGATTTTGGAGTTAATTAAAGTTCGGGTTTTCAGATAATCGAACAACGCAAATATTATCGTAGCAGAATTCCCCTATTTGTAAAGTAGCGTATGTTCTATGATCGCTTATTATAAATTCTTTATTATCGTAATATAGGAATCCACGTATAAACCCATTTTCTGAATGAGTTAATACCATATCCATGACGCTTTCTCCTTTTGTCACTCGTCTATGAATAACGTAATAATCTTTCATATTAATAATTAGGTTTCCAACCGAAGAGTACATGTTTTCTGGTTTTAGATTATGACCGATGCTCACAAGCACTGGCAAAAATTCATCTTCGTCAAAACTAAGAACGACCCGTTGTTGTATTGTGGTGTTTTGTTCCATGATTAATATTAATAAAATATCGCATAATGTTTATGTTATTTGTTTATAATAATATCCTCTGAAACATAAACCAATTATCGTATCTAGGATCTTCTTCTTTGCATAAAGCAAAATGCTGTAGATTAGATAATGCGCAATCTGCTACAATAACCTGATCGTCTTTTACTAAGTAATTATGTTGAAAATAAAGTGCCAGTTTATTATCATAAGTATCGCGCCACCATTTAATTTTATTTTTATGACAGATAAAGAATCCTCCAGCAATAGAAAGTTGATGAGGAGGTATTGGCGTAGAAGGTAGTCCATGTTCATTCTTATCATTAATAATGTACATCAAAATATTCATATATTCAGTATCGTTATTCACACACTCGTAATATATTTTGCTGGGATCCAAACTATTTATTTTATCAGAGTTAGGCCACATGATAAGTTCTTCTTTCGTAAGATCATTTGGCCTTCCACGGAAATATCCTATATCGCACCAACCATAAAAATCAGTATCGAAGTATTTATTAATGGCGGTTTCATTAACGAAATGCACTTTCTCAGACCAGAGCATATTTACTTTCCAATCAACATGGTCTTTCAATAAATCGTTTTTTTCGTGATTAAGTATCCAGTTTTCACGATATTTATAAGTATAAAACAAATTATGAGGTTTAACCACTATTTTTATACGCATGTTATCGTCGTATTTTTCTAATGCTTTAAACCCCTCATAATCGCAGTATATAACAAGATTATAATTATTTACGTTAGTCAGCATATTATCAATCCATTGGTAATAGGTCGAGTGATCAAATTTTGCTTTAAAACAGTACCAACAAGTAGAAAAAGTAATAGACATTCATATAATTGATTGTTTACTTTTATACTATTTTTGTAAAGGAAGAATATTTACAAAAATAACGTTTGCCTATACAGGAGTTCCTTGAGAATGGTCGATAATTTTTTCTAGTTTCAAAGTTCTACGAGCAGACCTCTTTCTACTTTTCATAGCTTTTAGAGCGCTTAATGGTAACGATTTAGAGTGTTTATGTGTTTTTTGACCCATTCTTACACATTTAAAATTAATGTTTCGATAAAACCCTGGTTTGCATTTCATGGAAATTTTATTTCTAACTGGATTCTTTACTAAATTCATCATATCTTTCATTTTTGGTCCATAAAGAGCATTTACTACAGTATGCATTTCTTTAATTGTAATAGTGCTTGATGATAATTTTTTATCAACCGCGTTTTTTAAGAATAACCCTACTGCAGTTCTAAAAGATCTGTTTTCTAACATTATTTCTCCTTCGGTTAATTCAAACGTCGTAGAATAAATGTCGATCTTTTCTTGACGTAACCAATCTTCCAGATGATTTGGTGGTGGGGTTTCAAAATGTCTAAAATAAGATCTCATAGAATAGAGTGGGTTGCCGAAATTTTTATCTGTTTCTGGTAAATCATCCGTTGTAGGATCGCCATATTTTATCTCGCCATCCTCATTAAGGTCTTTATCATCAAATTCCTTGCTTTCGTATATCGTATTAATAATTTCAGAACTGCATAACAATTCAATTATTTCATTAACATCTTTAATCCCATAATGTTTGTCAAGCATTTCTTTTACTTTAGCATAAAGAGTAAAATTTGAATGTCTGGAAGAAAACCCCAAAAAATCTTTCAGATAATTTTCTTCTTCTTCGTCTTCTTTTTTTTCCTCAGTTGATTCTTGTAAACCTTTTTTGTAAGTTATTTCACTGCTATTTTTAATATAAAAATACAATTTGTAAAATATAAAAAATATGTATAGTTTTACGGTTTTAAATGTTGTTGTGTTTGTGGGAGATATATGTGTATTAGATAAACTATTATAATTTTCGATTAATTGATCAACAACTGTTTCAATTGTTTCTATTTCTTCAAGATCCACTAAAAGTGAATCAATTAACGAAGCCCCTCTTTTTATTCCATCGTTCGTTGGGTTCAAAATTTCTTTCATAATATCTAATGTGTCTTCTGCATTGGAACGGAAGGTCATTTGCGCAATAAAATCGACGTCGCCTAAATTCTTTAATTTACTAGTGTTTATGGTGTCATATGTGTCCATATAAAGCAAATTTGTTCCTGGTTTATGATATAAACACCGTTCGTCGCCAATATTACCTATAGGAGTATACATATTTTTCTCGTTCAACATTAATGTCCCGTTTATTTTTTTAAGATTTCCTAAATGGTCGATAACGCGGCTGCATGCGTCTACAAAAGTATCAATTATTACGTTAGGGTTTTCCTTTTTAGGGTTATAGTAAGTAACAACGTATTCGACGCCAGTAAATGTCTTGCAATCATCGGTTATCCCTTCTGAAAACTTGAAATCAAACACCTTCCCCTTCTTAGTTTTAAAAACAAACATGTCATTTTTAGGAACCGTTGCTCCTTTGCAATGATCTTCAACCATATTTCCAAAATCACCATCTCCAATATCATTTGTAATGTTAAATTTAATGGTAGATTTATTATCCTTTTTACGATTTTCACTGAAGTATTCTAAATAGGATTCGTTCTCGTGCTTTTCCAACGCTTCTATTTCCTCTTCTTCGCCGAAATTCTCTAAAAATTCACGAGATAGTTCATCTAACTCATCAAGGTTTACTTCATCTAATGTTTGTCTTTTTTCTTTTCCGATGGGTATGCGAATGGATAAATAATTATCATCTTTAACGGTTATGCTGTTCATACCCATTTTTTCTTTTAATAATCGCAATGTTAAATCAGAATTTATAAGGTACTTTTTATTAGAATGAAGCGAAAGTTTTGCTAAATCATGGGTTTCAAATTCATAACCAATGCTTAGAATTTTTTTAAATATTTTATCAGATATTAAACTCCCGCCCAAATTCATATATATTGTATTAATATAATTAAAAAGATTTTAACTAATATTTATGAACATACCCTAATAACTCCAGTGAATCTCAAATATAGAAATAATAGGGGATTTAGATTCCATCCATTCTAGAAATTTTTTAAACTTATTATGATCATCAACAGTCCAATAATCTTCATCATCTAGATAATTATCGTGTTTAACTGTATCCCAATCAGGATACATCTGCAGAAAATCTCTTGGCCAACTTTTGTGAGAATGTTCTGGAAATTTTTTTATATAGGAATGAAAATGACCCCCTCTTTGTTCAATATATTTTGAATATTCTTCAGGAATTTTGAACTCCATTGGGTCATAAGGCCTTTTATCTAGAGAACCATTATTGTTATAATGCACATATGGCATTCCTGTTTTTTCATCAATATCAAGGTCTAAACGAATTGTTAGATCAAACCCCATTCTCTATTTTTTAGCTAAGGATATGGATAACAAATACAGTCAATTTTTTAGAATTATAAAAAATCGAACTAATTAAATAAATTAATGGTACAATAAAAACCAAAATGGATAATAAAGTTATGGTATGCGCAAATGGTAAAATGTTTGATTCAACGAGATCATTAACTACAAACACATGGAATTTTATATACACAAACAAAACTATAACGACAATGGACTATATAGCAATGGTTAACCAACAACAAAGAAAAATAAGATCAATAAAGCGAATCCCAACAGCAAATAACTTAACGCTATTTAATTAGATGGTTTAAGGCAATTAGTTTCTTTGGATATTATATAATTTAGAAGAAATGGATCTACACTTAAACGATAATAGATTATTCGGAGTACATCAAGGCGCATATTATGGACAAAATGAAAGAGTGGATGAATTAAATTCTAGAATGAATACACGTCAGTTCTCTGATTCTCCTCTAGAACCAAATTTTAATCCTAGATCAATCCCAACAAAACATTCGTTATTCCCAATAGTAAATAGAAGAGCACCGTTTAAAGAACCGGTGGTTCCTTATTTAGATTACGATTTAATGGCGAATTTCAACCCAGGAACACACAGAGCACCACCCTCAGGATATATAAATAACGTTGACATAGAAATCGTTCTGCGAAATCAAACTATTGCTTATCAAAGAGGTTGTGACCAAAGCGTGTATGTACCATCTAGTAAGAGTGAACTTTATAATTCATATATGGCGTCATGCACAACTAGACAGGAGGACCAACCTCACCCTAATCTTTTTAATAGACCTCACCTCGACCAATCACAGCATCCTAATATTCAGGATTCGAATATAGGCAAGGATAGATTCTTTAACCATACTCGAACACAGTTGCGTGGCTCAGAGAATTAATAATCTCTCTATATTATATAATGAATTATAATATAGAATCTGTGGATGACGATACTATTATAAACCTAACAATAGATAATCAAAAATGTGGCTATATAAGATTTAATTATGATAAAAAAGAAATAAGTATAGTTCATGTGAAGTGCAATTGCGGGAAAGATTTGAAAGGTCAATGTTTGCCACTTTTACTGTATTTATTTTTAGATTATATTAAGAAAGTTACTAGTAAAAGCGATATAACTATGTTTGTAGAACCAGATGGACATGAATACGGGACGGGATCATACAATACTGCTTTTAAAAAATTATTACGTCATTATAAATCTATAGGATTTAAAACAGATGATGATCTTCTAATGTATACAACAGTGAAAGATTTAGAATCGGTTTTGAACGCAGAAACAAAAGGTGGTAAAAGAAATAAATCAAGAAGACGCACTAAAAAAAATACGTCAAGAGGAGGTAAAAGGTTATAAATATATATAATAGTATTATATATGTTTAATTATTTATCAAAGATTATAACGTCAGACAATCCAAATTTATTTTTATTAAAACTTTTATCGTTTTTAGCAATTGTTTTGGCTTTGATTTATCTGTATCGATTATCTGAGTCACCATATTCCAAAAAAAATAAAGCTCAGGAAGGGTTTCATCAAGATAAACTTTATGTATTAAAACAGAATCAAGAGGTCTATGATGATTTTTTTGCTGAAATGTATGATGGTGTAAATGACCGAGATAAAATATGTCAGAAAGAACTTTTTCAGATTATAAAGATGACAGAAACAACTATAAGAAATAGCGTATTTTTAGATATTGGTTCTGGCACTGGATGTGTAGTGAACGAACTAACAAAAGCAGGATACGATACGTACGGTATAGATAAATCTAGCGCTATGAACAATTACGCCGAAGCAAAATATCCAGATGTTAATATAAAATTAGCCGATGTGTTAGATCCAATGACGTATGAAACTGGTGTGTTTACTCATATTCTCTGTTTAAATTTTACGATTTACGAATTCAAAGATAAGGCGCAGCTTTTCAGTAATTGTTATTATTGGATGAAACCTAATGCATATTTGATTGTACATTTGGCGAATCCTAGCAAATTTAGCGCAAAGAAATATTTAAAGAGCAAAGGAGATTTGAATACATTATTTACATCGATATTGCCTGAGACAAACGATAACTCTCGGAAGACGTCGGCTACGGTTAAATTCGCTGATTGTAAGTACGATGAGAGTTATAGTTTCTCGAATACTTCTTCGAGCGTTTCTTTCAAACAAGTATTTACTGATAGTATTACAAAAAATATTAGGGAGAACGAACAAACTCTAACTATGGAAACTATTGATGAGATATTAGATATAGCAAAACGTTCTGGATTTATAGTTCATGCAAAGACAGAAATGAAAAATATAAATAGCGATGAAAATCAATACTTGTATGTTTTAGAGAGGGGAACCTAGGCAGGGAACCTAGGTTCCCCTGCGACCCCTCCTATAATATTTATAATACAATTTTTATAATATAATTTTTTAGGATGGTTCGAAAGGGAACCTACAGGACCTTCTGAAACCCTGCGACACCTCCATTTTGTCAGCAAAATATATAAATATCCTTTATACTAATATATTTTTAGGAGGGTTCGGAAGGGAACCTAGGTTCCCTTCTATGGTTATATTAGACAATGATCGAATATTTTTTATTGGTATTTACTTTAACATTTTTAACTTTATACGCATACATAAAATTAAAATACCCTTTTTGGAATAATCAACCAGTTTTCCACTCGTATGATTATTGGCGTTTTTTCTACTATTCTCCATTTTTAGTGTATAAGTATCGTCCTATGAAAACCAAATTCTGCGAGTTTAACCAAATACGCACAATCCCTTATCAAGATACAACAATAGAACAACGTAAAGAAATATGTTACCTTCTCCGATCAAATTATATATTAAACGATAGAATATTATTTACTATAACCGAAAAAGATTTAGAATCTCAATACACAGGACATAACGAACCTTCTTATTTGTCAATCTACTGCGAAAAAAAGTATGAGTTTTCAAACGTAGATTTATCGTTTTCATCTCAATATAATGAAGTAATAACATCGTTAAAACCAATAGGATGTGTTCTTTCTAGGCCATTGCGTTTCTATTACAAAGAGTTGGTTCACCATAACATGTACACTGAACTCCCTATGTATTATATAGATGTTATATGTGCAAAAAGAGATTTGGATCAGAAAAAGCTGAATCGGCAATTATTACAAACCCATGAATATAATCAACGAATAAAAAACCCGGTAATTAATTGTTCTCTGATTAAGAAAGAAATCGATTTATTTGATGGAGTAGTACCACTAATAGAATATTTAACATATGTCTTTTATTTACGCAATATTAACTTTTTGCCATTACCTCCGCATTTTCATATTACACATATAGACGTAGAACATATAGATATATTAACGGATTTCTTATATGAACAAACCCATCTAGATCTAATTTTATCAAACAAACATTTCAATATAATGGCGGTTTCAGATATGGGAAACGTAATCGCATTAATAAAACAACAGTTGCTTTATGTTTACTGTTTGAGAAACGCAGAGCATATTTATGGATTTTACTTTATTAAAGATGCGAGGATGCAATACGAAGACATAGATGGAGATACTTTGCAAGTGGTGGGAAGCGTAATGAATTGCGATAGCCCGTCTCTTTTTTATTCGGGGTTTCTACATTCACTGCATAATATTATACAGAAACGAACTAACTATAAAATGTTAATGTTTGAAGCAATTAGCGATAATGTTGTTCTGTTAGCAGCTTGGAGAGAAAGAAACACGCCAGTATTTACTAATAAAACTGCTTACTATACGTTTAATTTAATTTATCCACAATCTCCGACGGTTGCAGAGAGATGTTTGTTTTTATAAAATAAAATATTTGTTCTTTATAAATGGAAATTAATAATGTAGTTTCTTTAGGATCAATATGTATTACAGCGTCTTTTTTAAAGCGAAATAAATTAAAAAAGGCATCTTATCCATTTGATTGGATATATTCAAATTGCAATATGATTATGCATTGTTTAAATGATGAATTTAAAACATTTTTAAATAAAACGTATTATAATTCTATAACTGATAATAGTTGTCAACATACTTATTATCATAAAAAGGAATGTGGTCTTACAATGTTTAATCATCATAATCCGTTATTAAACGAAGAACATTATAATTATTTTAAACGTTGTATTGAGAGATTCAAAAGAGTATTAATATGTAATAAACACAAATTATTTATAATGTCATGGCTTGGATTCATTTATATTGATAAAAATACATATAATAATTTCATTAATTTTAATGAAGATTTCTCTAAGTATGCCACAAATTACACACTTTTAGTTATATTAAATTTGCCAAACAAAGAAGTAAATTTTCATAGATTTTTGTATTATAAAAATATTCACTTTTTAGAGTT
>Ga0136644_10002998_pt1 | contig 12680 bp, 9 predicted proteins | sample C_130820_EF_Meta_FD_94780 | JGI IMG/M metagenome (GOLD analysis project Ga0136644, IMG submission 94780) | Freshwater microbial communities from Lake Croche, Canada to study carbon cycling - C_130820_EF_MetaG (v2) (version 2) | ecosystem: Environmental > Aquatic > Freshwater > Lake | place: Lake... | reverse complement strand
TGTTGTACATCCATTGTTGTCTGTTACAGAAACATCATAATTCCCTTCACATAAATTATTGATAGTGGTATCTCCACTTCCGGTCCAGTTAATATTTATAGGAGTATTGTTAGATGATAACGTGTACGCATAAGGTGCATGTCCTCCAGTTACATTGATTTGTATTGAACCATCGCATACGTTTTGACAACTTGGGTTTTGTCCAGTGATCAATAATTGAGGCAAATCACTAATGTTGATGTTAAAAGGAATACTGTCGCTTCTACATCCGCTTGCGTTGGATACTAACATTTACACCAGCTGCTGGACAATGTGCAACAACGGCAACCATGACTGTTACAGTTAACGCTGCTACAACACCAAGCTTTACACAAGTAGCTCCTATTACTGTTGGTGGTTCATTCTCTTTACCAACAACTTCAAATAATGGTGTAACAGGAACATGGTCACCTGCTATAAATAATCAAGCAACTACAACGTATACTTTTACTCCAGATGCTGGTCAGTGTGCTACAACTGTAACCATGACGGTTACGGTAAACCCAACCACCACTACAAGTGCTGTGATTTATTCAAACCCTACTACTGATGGGGTAGTAACCATCAATTGGTCGAATGCTAAGATTCAAAACAATAGAATAGTTACGATTACTGTAGTAGATCGTTTGGGAAGAATAGTTAGTAAAATCGATAATTTAAGTAGTGGATCTGGTATTTCTACGAATGTTGATTTAGGTTTGAAAAAATACAGCGATGGTGCATATTTTGTAAAAATTATAACTGCAAACAATTCAGTTGTTTATTCAACTAAAATTGTAAAATCAAGAAGAAATTAATGAATTCTTAAAAAATATCTCAAATCAAAAAAGACTGCTTTTCAAAGGCGGTCTTTTTTGATTTTAAAACTTTAATTAATTTGAATTTGATAAAGTTACTAAAAAGTCAGAGCGAAAATGAGATCGAAAGCGTGGACATTTGACGCTGACTTTTTTCTTCATTCACATTTTGTTTCTCGCTCTTTTCTTCATTCGGATAGAGAATGAAATCAACCATAGAAATCTATTTTCCATTGTTATTGAACTGATGAAAAAAATAGTTTTCTTGTACATTTGTAGCTTGATATAAAATCGTCAGAGGAAAAATTTCAGCACTATCAATATTCAATTAAAAAAAACAAACAGTCATAAAAATGGAAAGATTAAAATCACTCGACCCTCCACATAAAGGTTTACGAAATGCACTGAGTAAATTGACGTTAATCGCAGGGAAAACTGATTACACATCAGTGGAAAGTGTTGAGAATTTGAAATTAATGGCAAAAGAAGTTTTTCACTTATTGAAAGACCATACCGCAACAGAAAATAAATTTGTCCTTGCTCCACTTGAATTAAGAAATCCCTCGTTTACCCAGAATTATTATTCAGACCATGTAGAGATTGACCAAGTTGAACAACAATTATTTGAGCGTTTTTTGTCGCTTAATGGAGAACAATCCAATGATTTTGGACATCAATTGTATTTAGATTTATGCAATTTTCAAGCGCATTATTTAGAGCATATTAACGAAGAAGATACTGTGCTTGAAATTGAAATGCAAAAACAATTTACGGATGAAGAATTGATGCAGCATCAGATTGCTATAATGGGTGAAATGAGTTTTGAAACTTTATTATTGTGGTTTAAATATATTGTGCCTGCCAGAAGACCAGAAGAAAATGCTCAGGTGCTAACCGGTTTTAAATCCGCCGCACCAGAAGTAGCGTTTAATACAGTTATTGATGTCATTAAAAATGAGATTAACGAAAACGAATTTCAGACCATCCTATCTTTGATAAAATGAAAATCGATCTAGAGAAAATTACCATTCAAAAAATCAATAAGTCTGATGTAGAAATCCTTATGAGCTGGGCATCCAAAGAGGGTTGGAATCCTGGAAAACATGACTTAGATGTTTTTTGGCACACCGATCCCGACGGATTTTATGGAAGCTTTTTACAAAGAGAATTAATTGCTGGTGGAGCCATTATCTCATATGATGGGGCATTTGGATTCATGGGCCTTTTCATTGTTCAAAGTCAATACAGAAACGTTGGCATCGGCAACAAACTTTGGCATGCACGAAAAAATCTTTTAATAAACAGGTTAAAAGAAAACGCAGCAATAGGAATGGATGGTGTTTTGGCGATGCAGCCTTTCTACCAAAAAGGAGGTTTTGACATTGCCTTTCGTGATGAACGTTATGAATTTAGTGGCAATAATTACAGTTGTTCAGATAATATATCATCCATTGTAACCGAAGATTTTTCCGACATCATGGATTACGACAAATTATGTTTTGGATTTCAAAGGACATCGTTTTTAAAACAGTGGTTAACAATGCCAGAAAGTATAGCGATTAAGTACAAAAAAAACAATGAAATTGAGGGATACGCTGTTATTAGGAAAGCCGAAAAGGGGTATAAAATCGGTCCGCTTTTTGCGCATAATGACACAGTAGCAGAGGAGTTGCTAAAATCTTGTTTGAGTTATGCGTCTGAAGATTCCGTATTTCTAGACATTCCTACCATTAATGAACAAGCAATAAACTTGGTAAAAAAATATGATGGCAAATACATTTTTGAATGCGCCAGAATGTACCATGGGCAAGCGCCTAATACGTCTATCAGTCACATATACGGGATTACTAGTTTTGAACTTGGATAAGTAATAAGACTGTTTTTTGTTTCGTCATTACAAAGAGCCACCTCCTACATAAACCGAGTCTACAATTAGTTCTTGAATAAAAGTACTTCCAGATAAGCATGACGTCATTCGAGAATAAGCCAATTTGCCCAGTTTATGCCCACTGGTTTCTATATAACTGATATCGGGGTGATATAAACTTGGGATGAATCCATTGCTGAGTGCAAGTACCCCAACAGATTCGGGTACTGTTAGTTTTAATTCCTGCAAGGCTTTCATAACACCAGTCAAAATTTCATCACTCATACAAAAGATTGAATCGAATTTTTGCAAAGGAGAGAAGTATTTATGTACCAATCTGCGCGCTGCTTCGGGGTTGACTGCAAATTTTGTTTTTAGTTGAACTGATTTACCGTTTTCAGCAATTTTTTGTGTGAATGCCTCTAATCTTTTTTTGGTGATAGACATTTCAGGATCGCCAAAAATGCCCAATATATTTTTCTTTTTCTTTTGTACAAATAAATCGGCAGCTAGTGTACCTGCTGCCGCATCGGCAATACACACTTTATTACATGCTTGAAAACTGGGTACTTTATCAAAAAATATTACGGGCACATTTAATTCAGCCATTTTTAAAAATGGTTGTATATCCGTAGTTGAATTAGAGATGGCTACAAAAATTCCCGCTACTCTGTTTTGCCTGCAAAGTTTAAGATTAGCAATTTCTATTTCCGGATTATTTCCCGACTGAAGTATCATTAATGAATAGCCATGCAATCGTGCTTCTTCTTCAACTGCTCCGATAAATGAATGATAAAACAAGTTTGATATTTGGGGAACCATGATGCAAAACACTTTGCTGTTATTGGTACGAAGGCTGATGGCGTAACTATTGGGTTCGTAATCCATTAACTCGGCCAATTCTTTTACCTTCTGTTTGGTGTGTTCCGAAATATCTGGGTGATTTTTTAGCGCCCTGCTCACAGTTGAAATGCTGATCTGCAGTTTATCGGATATTTTTTTAAGTGTGGTATTGGGCTTCATTAAGCATTTTTTTAAAAGTACAAATAAACTTTTCCACCGCAAACATTTTCGCAAACATTTTCGCAAACGTTTGCGGTGATTGATAATTCAATATGCTTATTCCATCATTTTGTTAAAGAATACTTTTAACCAATAAAATATTAACCAATTCAAATTGAATTATGAAAAAATTACTTCTACTTCTACCAATGGTAGGATTCGTGCTCTTTTCAGCAGCACAACAAACAACAAGTATTAAAGGAAAGATTACAGGAAACAGTCAAGAAGGCTTATCTGGCGCTACCGTAATTTATTCGGCAGCCAACAAATCGGCTGTAGCTGATGAGAAAGGCAATTTCGTTATTGATGGTTTGCCTGTAGATCAATCAGTGCTTTTAAAGATTTCTTACACTGGCTATGTAGCTACCGAAAAATCTTTTAATTTAACCGCAGCTGGTCTTTCAGATGTAGTGATTTCATTAGCATCAGATGCCCTTTCATTAACTGATGTAACGGTAACGGGTGTGTCAAATCCTAGATCTAGATTATCATCGAGTGTATCTACCAGTACATTACGTTCGGATGATATTTCAAAATCTGCAGCAAGAACAACTGCCGAAATATTTCGTTCTATTCCTGGTATTAAGTCTGAAGCTTCAGGCGGCGATGGTAATACCAATATCACTGTTCGTGGTGTGCCTATTTCGGCGGGAGGTTCAAAATATTTACAATTGCAAGAAGACGGATTGCCAGTTATGCAATTTGGAGACATCGCTTTTGCTACACAAGATATCTTCTTAAGAGCGGATCAAAGCTTGGCTAAAATTGAAGCGATCAGAGGTGGTTCGGCTTCTACAATGGCTACCAATTCACCTGCAGGTATTATAAACTTTATTAGCAAAACAGGCAATACTGAAGGTGGAAGCGTTTCAACTACAACAGGATTAGATTACAATAGCTTTAGAACCGATTTCAATTATGGAGCGCCAATTTCAAACGGATTATTCTTCAATGTAGGTGGGTTTTACAGATTGGGCGAAGGTCCACGTACTGCGGGTTATACAGCCAATAATGGTGGTCAATTAAAATTCAATATGACCAAACAATTTAAAGGTGGATTTGCTCGTGTGTATTTTAAATATTTAAATGATAGAGCAGCAGCATATATGCCAATGCCAATTCAGGTTTCTGGTACGAATGCAAAACCAGTTTATAGTTCATTGCCAGGTTTTGATGCACTTAACGGAACCATTCATAGCCCTTATTTATTGCAAAATTTAGGTACAGGTGTAAATGATGATTTACGCAGAAGCGATGTATCAGACGGTATGCATCCAATTTCAAAATCAGTTGGACTAGAATTTAATTTTGATTTGGGCGAAGGTTGGAAAATTGAAAACAGAGGAAGATTGGCAATAAATAACGGAAGATTTGTTACTCCTTTCCCAGCTTCTGTAGGTACAACAGCTAGCATTTTAAGTTCAATCGCAGGTGCAACTACATGGGATTTAACTGGTGCAACAGTAAAGTATGCGAATACAAATGCTATTTACACTGGAACAAACGCAATGATGATGCACATGTTTGATGTGGAATTAAACAACTTCGACAATTTTGTGAATGATTTTAAATTGAAAAAGAAATTCAAAAATGGAGAAATCAATTTTGGATTTTATAAATCTTATCAAAACATTTCAATGTCATGGTTATGGAATTCTTACATGACTGATGTAAACGGAAATGGCACAAGACCTTTAGACATTTACAATGCATCAGCAACCAAGTTAACACAGAATGGTTTGTTCGCTTATGGTGTACCAGCTTGGGGAAATTGCTGCACACGTAGTTATGATACAAAATATTCAATCACAGCTCCATCAATTTCTATTTCTTTAAATGCAACTAAAGAGTTGTCATTTGATGGTGGTTTAAGATGGGATATGGGTGATGTAACTGGTAGTTATGCTGGTGCCGTTCAATCTGAAAGAGACGTTAATAATGATGGTGTTATTTCTGCGAACGAACAAAGTGTTTCTTCTGTAAATATTGCTAATCCATCTGCAGTGAATTACAAATACGATTATCCTTCTTTCAGTATTGGAGCAAACTATCAATTGAGTGAATCAAAAGCTGTTTTTGGTCGTTTTAGTGATGGTGCTTCTGCAAAAGCAGATAGAATTTTATTTACACCAAATGTTTTTGCTGATGGAAATGCAAAAGGAGTTACAGACAAAATTACACAAGCAGAGTTGGGTTACAAAAGTAACTATAAAATGGGTGGAATTTTTGTAACTGCTTTCTATGCTAACGTTAATGAGGCCGGTGGTTTCGAAGCTACTACACAAAAAGTAATTGAAAACCATTACAAATCTTTTGGTTTGGAATTAGAAGCAAACATTAATGTTACAAAAGATTTAAACGTTAGAGCAAACGCTACTTACACAAAAGCAGAAATTACAGATGGTGCAAATAAAGGCAACCAGCCAAGAAGACAAGCGCCATTTATTTACAATGTTGTTCCTACGTATACCAAAAAGAATTTCAGTGTAGGTATGAGTGTTATTGGAACCAGCAGTTCATTTTCTCAAGACAACAACAAGTTGAAATTTAATGGATATGCTATCGTTAACCTATTTGTAACGTATAAATTAACCAAGAATTTATCGGCTTCATTAAATGCCAATAATATTTTTAACACGCTTGGTATTACAGAAGCAGAAGAAGATTCAATTGTAGAAAATACAACAAATATTATTCGTGCAAGATCAATTACAGGAAGAACGATCTCTGCAACTATCGGATTTAATTTTTAATGAAAACCCAGTTTTAGAGCGTAGTGTAAATTCACTACGCTCTTTTTTTATTATTAAAAAGCAATGTAATGGACAACGTGCAACATGCTATCGTGAAAGAAAAAGCCATTGAAGTGCTTACTAATGCGGCATCTGCACAAGGCATTACTGCATCTGCACAACTAACGGATAATTATAATCGAATCTGGGCAAGAGATGTGGTGGTAACAGGGTTAGCTATTTTAACCAATGAACTCACTGATTTGTATGAGCCATTCCTAATTTCATTAAAACAATTACAAAAGGCAGCATCCAATAACGGACAAATCCCTTCAAATATTTCTGTTGATCATACCGGCTTAATACAGGCTGTAAGTTATGGTGGGCCGGTAGGGCGAACGGATTGTAATTTTTGGTGGATGATTGGTTCAATTGCGTATTTACAACAGCATATTGACGAAGCGTTTAAAAACATTGTATATGCTCAATCAGAAAAAATAATTGCATTAGCCAATACATGGGAGTTCAACCATAAAGGATTAATGTATTTGCCGGTGAGTAGCAATTGGGCAGATGAGTATGTTACGGGCGGCTATGTTTTGTACGATCAGCTCTTACGCTATTGGGCGTTATCTTTAGCCGGAGATTTTTTTGAAAAACCAGAATGGTCTGCTAAAGCTGCTGAAATTAAAATGAAATTGAAGCAGCATTATTGTTTTGAAATGCCAACAACCAATGCGTTGTTTACAGAATCGCAAAAGCAGCAGGTTAATCATTTTGATATCACAGCAAATTTTCTCAGCAGTTTTTCTCCAACACAATTGATTCAAAAATATGATAGCTGGTCAATTGCTTTAATGTTAATGTTGGATATTCCTTCTGCAGAAACAAAAAATAAATTAATTGAAGTTATTCAATCTGCCTTTGAAACATACGGAAATAAAGGCATTCCTGCATTTTGGCCACCTATAGTACCTGGGGATGAATTATATGCGCAGTTAACTTCCAATTATAGTTATCGTTTTAAAAATAAACCTGGACATTTTCACAATGGCGGTATTTGGCCGGTAACCAATGGTTTTTTGATAACCGCATTGTTTTGTTCAAATGCAGTGGACGCCGCAATTTTGTTGCAATCGGCATTAGAAAAAAACTTGTGTAAAAACTTAAATAATCATCCATTTGCAGAATATTTTGATTTGGAAAACGGAGCGCCCAATGGCGTTTCGCAATTGTGTTTTAGCGCATCTGGATATTTGCTTGCCAATAAAGCAAAACATGATGTTTTACAAATAAAAAAAGTACTGGGTTTAAAAGATACATCGGCGGAAATTTCTGGTTGCTCTACTGCAGAAAACCTTGCGAAAGATATTTATAATCATATCGCCATAGACAATAATAAAGTAATGGTTGTTTCTATTGCAGGTGAATCGGGCTGTGGCAAAACCACTTTAAGTGTAAATCTTAAAAAAACGTTGGAAGCCAATGGGCATCATGTTTTCATTCTGCACCAAGATGATTATTTTAAATTGCCTCCAAGGAAAAATCATGAACAAAGACTAATTGATTTTAACCATATTGGCACTGATGAAGTAGAGTTGGGAACTTTAGATAAGGATATCCATATCATTAAAAATAAACTAGCCAATTCGCTTCAAATACCTGTGATGAATTGGTCAAGCGATACGAAAGAAATTGAAGAAAAATCTATAGGAAATACCAATATTATTTTGGTTGATGGCACGTATACGAGTTTGCTGAAAAATGTAGACATACGTATTTTTATGAATGCCAATTATCAATCAACAAAAACAAAACGCATTGCACGAAACAGAGAAGTAGTTACTGACTTTATCGAACGTGTTCTACATAAAGAAAGTGACATCATTCAACAGCATCAACACATGGCAGACATTATTATTGATGAACAGTACACGATAATTTATCGTTAAGTTTATTCATTATTTTCATTTTATTATTTCAAATTTTCATAAATAAATGCAAAAGCCTCAGTTATCCTTTCGTCAAATCATCAACATGAATGTGGGCTTTTTTGGCATTCAATATAGTTTTGGTTTGCAACAAAATGCCATCAATCCATTATATACATTTTTGCATGCCCGACCCGAAGATTTACCCATACTCAATTTGGCAGGTCCATTGACGGGATTATTGGTACAACCTATCATTGGTGCGATGAGCGACAGAACATGGCATCCGAAATGGGGTAGAAGAAAACCCTATTTTTTAATTGGTGCATTGTTGTGTAGCATTTGTTTATTTGTTTTCCCTTTCAGTAGTTCTTTGTGGATGGCAGTAGGATTGTTGTGGGTGTTAGATGCTGCAAACAACACGGCAATGGAACCCTATCGGGCATTTGTAGCAGATAAATTACCAGTAAATCAACAAGCAATGGGCTTTTTATCACAGAGTTTTTTTACGGGATTTGGCATCACTTTAGCCGCCGCTTCGTTATGGATTTTCAAACAGGTGTTGACGGGCGCCACCCCTTCTGGTATTCCATATTGGGTATTTGGATCTTTTTTTGTAGGCGCTGTTTGCTCAATAGGATCTGTGTTATGGTCAGTTCTAAAAACACCTGAAATTCCGCCATCAGAATCTGAATTGGCTGAAATGAGATCTGAAAATAAAGGCCTGCTTCAACCTTTTTCAGATATTTTTATGGCCATAAAAGTAATGCCCAAACAAATGTGGCAATTGGCGCTTGTTTATTTATTTCAATGGTATGCGATGATGTGTTATTGGCAATATATTTCACACAGTATTGCACAGTCGGTTTGGCATACCAGTTCTGAAAAAAATCTACAACTCTACGAAGATGCCGCTGCATGGACGGGCTTGGTGAATAGTTTTTATAACGTCATCACTTTTTTATCTGCCTTTGGTTTAGTATGGTTGGCAAAAAAGTATTCGGCAAAAATGGTTCACTCCATTTGTTTGATTATGGCCGCAATTTCATTATTTATCATCCCATTTATTGAAAATAAATATTTGTTGTTTGCGCCTATGCTAGGTTTTGGTGTTGCCTGGGCGAGCATGATGGGCGTGCCATACATTATGGTTGCCAATAGTATTCCTAAAAAAAGATACGGCGTTTACATGGGCATTGTAAATATGATGATTGTTATACCCATGCTCATACAAAACATTTCATTCGGAAGCATTTACAAACACCTTCTAAATAGCAATCCTGCGAATGCTATTTTATTTGCCGGAGTAATGTTATTGCTTGCATCTGTTGCTACTATGATGATGAAAAACAAAGATGTTTCTGAAGGATAAATCTTTTTTTTATAATAAATAATAAATGCAGAAAATTGAGTTGAAATCTAAAATCCAACTTATCAAGAAATAGATTTTCCATAATAAAAATAAAATCTAGTTTTTTTAAAGTGCTAATCGTAAATTTGCCGAGTCAAAAAATATATTTAAAAACGTATAAAAATTTATTATGAGTACAGTAAAAGTTGCCATCAATGGATTCGGTAGAATTGGCCGTCTAGTTTTTCGTCAAATTTTTAACATGGAAGGGGTTGAAGTAGTAGCGATAAATGATTTAACTAGTCCAGAAGTACTTGCTCATTTATTAAAATATGATAGTGCTCAAGGTAGATTTTCAGAAAAAGTTACGCATACCGAAAATGCAATTGTAGTTAATGGTCATGAGGTAAAAATTTATGCACAAAAAGATCCATCACAAATTCCATGGGGAGCACATGATGTAGATGTAGTTATTGAGAGTACTGGATTTTTTACTGACAAAGCTAAGGCTGAAGCACATTTAACAGCTGGTGCTAAAAGAGTAGTGATTTCTGCTCCTGCTACTGGAGATTTGAAAACAGTTGTGTATAATGTAAACCATGCCATTCTTGATGGTAGCGAAACCATTATTAGTTGCGCTAGTTGTACTACAAATTGCTTGGCGCCAATGGCAAAAGTGTTGAATGATAATTTTGGTATTGTTACCGGAATTATGAGCACCATTCACGCATATACAAACGATCAAAATACATTGGATGCACCTCATCCAAAAGGAGATCTTCGCAGAGCTAGAGCTGCTGCTGCCAACATCGTACCAAACAGTACAGGTGCTGCAAAAGCAATTGGATTGGTTTTACCAGAGTTGAAAGGTAAACTTGATGGTGGTGCACAAAGAATTCCAGTAATTACAGGATCTGTAACTGAATTATATTCTATCTTGGAAAAAACAGCTACTGCAGATGAAATCAATGCAGCAATGAAAGCAGCTAGCAATGAAAGCTTTGGCTATAACGAAGATGAAATTGTTAGTAGCGATGTTATTGGCATTCATTATGGATCATTGTTTGATGCTACACAAACTAAAGTAATGTCGGTAGGAGATAAGCAAATGGTAAAAACTGTAAGTTGGTACGATAATGAAATGAGCTATGTGTCTCAATTGGTTCGTACGGTAAAATATTTTGCCGGATTAATTTCGAAATAATTTAAGGTTTAATTCGCAATGTTGGTTTAACGGTTTAATTCACTTCGTTGGTTTAAACCGTTGAACTATTAAACCTTTAAACCCTTAAACCTTTTTTGCATGTCTACTTTTTCAACATATAATTTTTCCAATAAAAAAGCACTCATCCGTGTTGATTTCAATGTGCCGTTAAATGATCAGTTTGACATTACAGACGACACTAGAATGACGGCTACCATTCCAACCATAAAAAAAATATTATTGGATGGCGGAAGTGTAATTCTAATGAGTCATCTAGGACGTCCAAAAGACGGGCCAACAGATAAATATTCGTTGAAACATTTGGTAGCTCATCTTAAAAATTTATTGGGTAATATAGAGGTGGATTTTGCAAATGATTGTATTGGAGAAGAAGCCATCCAAAAATCTGCTGCGTTAAAACCCGGCGCTGTATTGCTTTTGGAGAATCTTCGTTTTTATAAAGAAGAAGAGAAAGGAGATGCAGCATTTGCTGAAAAACTAAGCAAGTTAGGTGATGTGTATGTAAATGATGCATTTGGAACCGCGCATCGTGCGCATGCTTCAACAGCAGTAATTGCTCAATATTTTTCTACAGAAAATAAGATGTTTGGGTTATTGATGGAAGCGGAAGTTTTGAATGCAGAAAAAGTGATGCATGGTGCACAAAAACCATTTACCGCAATTATTGGTGGTGCAAAAGTTTCGGATAAAATATTAATTATTGAAAACCTTTTAAATAGAGCTACAGATATTATCATAGGCGGCGGAATGGCTTATACTTTTTGGAAGGCTCAAGGAAAAATAATTGGAAACTCTTTATGTGAAGATGATCGCATGCCATTGGCCCTTGAAATTTTAGAAAAAGCAAAAAGTCTTGGTGTTAAAATACATCTCCCAATGGATAGCACCATTGCAGATAAATTTGCTGCGGATGCTCAAACGACTAATTGCGAAAGTTTTGGCATTCCATCAGGTTGGATGGGACTTGATATTGGACAAAAAGCGGTTGCTGATTTTAGAGAAGTGATTTTAAAAAGTAAAACCATTTTATGGAACGGTCCAATGGGTGTTTTTGAAATGGAAAAATTTCAAAATGGTACAAAATCTATTGCATTAGCTGTTGCAGAAGCTACAAAAAATGGCGCATTTAGTTTAGTTGGTGGCGGAGATAGCGTGGCTGCTGTAAATATGTTCCACTTATCAGATCAAGTGAGTTATGTTTCTACCGGTGGTGGTGCTATGCTTGAATATTTTGAAGGAAAGGAATTGCCGGGGATTGCAGCGATTAAATCTGTTTAAAGGTTTAATTTGCTACGCGGGTTTAATGGTTTATAAGTTTGTATGGAATGAAAATTTTCAACCCTTACAAAAATATTACTTCCCCCATCTGTAAGTTTCTAATTTAAGTCCTGCCAAATCAATTACACGATCTACTACTGTTGCTGCTACTTCCTCTATTGTTTTTGGCTTACTGTAAAATGAAGGTGTTGCTGGACAAATAATTCCACCAGCCAAAGTAATCGTTTCCATATTTTTTATGTGTATCAAATTATATGGCGTTTCTCTTGCTACGCATATTAGCTTTCTACGTTCTTTTAAGATTACATCGGCTGCTCTAGTGATCAAATCATTTGAAATACCCTGAGCAATTCTGCCTAAGGTTCCCATACTACATGGAATAATTATCATCGTTTGAT
>Ga0136644_10002997_pt1 | contig 12680 bp, 7 predicted proteins | sample C_130820_EF_Meta_FD_94780 | JGI IMG/M metagenome (GOLD analysis project Ga0136644, IMG submission 94780) | Freshwater microbial communities from Lake Croche, Canada to study carbon cycling - C_130820_EF_MetaG (v2) (version 2) | ecosystem: Environmental > Aquatic > Freshwater > Lake | place: Lake... | reverse complement strand
TTGGGGTTGAAATCCGGATCTTTCCAGTAGGCACCGATGACCGGTGTTCCAATCGTGTTCTGGTAACTCGCGTCCGGCACGTTCACGGTGTTGCCGACCGGCGTCTTGCACCGACCGTCGGCATCGATTGTGCGTCCATCGCTGACCGCCACGTCATAGATGCGTTCGTGGGTTTCACCCTGGGCGTCGACCCAGCCCTTGATGACCTGCACCCGGTCGAGGTTGGCACCGTCCGGATCCCGCAAAGCTCGAATCAGAAATACCGGTGATTTACCAGCCGGAGCGCTGGCGAGGTCTCCACCCATGGGAACGCCCCGACGGTAGCCTTCGCCGGCAAAGTCAGGACGGTTCACTTCCTCTGGAGCAAAATCCCATCCAGCAAAGAGCCGAACGGTCATCCGGGTGCCGGTTGTCCCATACACTTCCCGCCGTTCCATGGCGTCAAACAGCGATTCCCGCGTATTTTCCCGCGCCCAAACGGCGGCCAACCCCGAGGCACCCAGAGCCCAGCCCTTGGTCACCAATTCGGGCTTCAGCGCAGGGATGGCTGCGTGCTCCCATCGGTGGGCACTCGGCTCAGTGCCAACCGTTTTTCCAAAAAAATTGTTCTCTTCCGCCGTGGACAGGGCGGTATGCGAATCCGTACTTCCAATCAGGCCGAACTTGAAAGGATTGGCTCCCAGCTTTGCCTCCAGTGCCAGACCGTTTTTCAGGGCTTCGCGGGCATAGCTTCCCGGCAGCATTTCCTTGGTGATGGCAATGTTGCCGCCCAGGTTCGATTTGTCCCAGATTTCAAAATTGGCGAACTCATCGTCCGGTGAAAGCGTGGGATGGGATTCACTTGTGCCCTTGGGCTGCGTCACCTCAATGATCGGTTCCCGCTTCGCACGTGTCTCGGCGTAGGCACGGTCGAATGGCTTGCCGGAGAAGGTCTGCGTCATCCACATCATGCCGCCGCTCACATCGCCATTGTGCGGAATGGCCAGAAGCCGCCCACCGGTTTTATCCTCGTAGCTCTGCATCCATTCCCAAAGTTTCTCGGGGTCGAAACTGTCGTAGGCTGAAAGGGGCAGCACCCGGCTGGCCAGTGCCCCTCCGTCCCTGAAGATGACGTTCCGATGCAGGTTGTTCCCCTGGGGAGTCGAGGTCCATTCGAAGCCAATGAAGGCCGTGAACTGTCCCGGCGAATTGTACTTTTCGGCCGCTTTGATGATGAATTCCCAGGCGGAACGTGCCATCTCCGGGCTCTTGATGGCATCCCCCGTCAATGCCGTTCCCATCCATTCGCGGAAGGCCGTCAGGCCATTGCCGCTCTTGACCAAATCGTGCCAACGCTTGCCGGTGGGGCTTTTGAGCAGAAGCGGGTCCGATACGGCAATCATCGGTGCCAGGCCGAGGTTTTCGGAATGGTCGGAGACCACGAGGAAATCGTAGGGCCGCGAAAGTCTGGCCCGCTGGCCGCTGCTGCTCATCACCTCTTCGCCGCGCGCGAATCGGTAGGCTTCCTCCGGTCCCAGGCGACAACCCACCATGCCGGCATCCGTGGAAAACGAGGTGTGCAAGTGGGTATCCCCCAGAAAACCCGATTGGGGAAATGCGCGTCCACATTGGGAGAGTAATTCCGAGCCGGTGCCGCAAAGTCATCCTTGTTGACGACTTCCTGCCCGGTGATCGGAAGGATTACCGTGGCGGACACCATGGCTGTAAAGAGTGCGCTCGAAATCGATGAGTTTTTCATTCTACCTCTGTTTTGATGGTTGAAATATTACCGACTCATGCACTGAGAAAGCCAAATTCATCAACGGAACTCCCATGGCCTGCTTCTTCCGTGAGCCCTGATGAAGTTTACATTTGAGAACTTAGCGAGTCCATCCTTGTCTTGGAAAAAACCTCACCAACACGTCGAAACTGACCTTGTCAGAGTATTCCAGGCCATAATGCCGGATCCTTGAGCATGGTTTCACGCAACAGGCGGATGGGCGGAGCACCGAGGCGCAAGACTTCGTCGTGGAAACGTTGCAGGGTGAAACGGTCCCCCTCCTGTTGCTGCCAATCCTTGCGGAGCTTAAGGAGTTGGAGTTTCCCCAAGGTATAGAAACAGTAGCCGGGGTCAAAGGTCCCCCGATTGGCCTCCGAGGCGGCCGGTTTGGCTTCGTAGTAGCAATTATCCACGAAAAATTGGGTGCCCTGGGCCAGGCTCATGCCCCCGGTGTGCATCTGGATGGCGACGCACAGACGACAGAGTCGGAGGAGAGCCTCATCGGACTGGGCCAGGCGGAATTTGGCGGCCCGGACCCGCTGTTCGGAAGTGAGCGCAGCGCCTGTTGGAACCTCGGGAAATCCCGCATCCAGAACCATTTGCTCAGTGTAATGAGCCCATCCCTCGACAAAGGCATAGCTATTGTAAAGCTTTGCCACCGGACCGGCCTTGGAAGCATTGAGCGCCAGAAACTGGACATAGTGTCCCGGATAGGCTTCATGGATGCTGACCACATCGGTGGTGTAGTAGTTGAAGGCCGTCAGCCATTCGTCCTTTTGTGGCGCAGTCCACTCCGGTTCGACCGGTGTGACGTAATAATAGGCCTCCGTGGCTTTGGTCTCATAGGGCCCGGGAGTGTCCATCGAGGCGAAGGAGGTCGAGCGGAATGGGGGCAGGGTTTCACGAACGCTCGCCCGGACCTCGCTGGGGATGGAAACCAAACGCTGTTCGACCACAAACTTGCGAATCATCTCCAAATCACGCCGGGTATCGGGGATGAGTCCTTCCGCCGTGGGATGCTCCTTTTGAATCGATTTGAACACGTCCAAGGGTGACTTGGTGGGATCAATTTCCCTGGCAGCAGCGGCGAAACGCTCCTGCTCCCGGCGCAATTCCACCAACCCCAGCTCCAAGACCTCCTTCGGAGAAAGATCGATCATCTCCGCCTGCAGGCGTGTGGCAAAACCGACCTCGCCCAAGGCAAAAGGGGCGGCTGCTACCGGAAGTCGCTCGCGCTTCAACCACTCGACATAGCCCTTCAACTCCCGGACGGCCAGCGCGCAGGACTTATGAAAGCCGTCTTTCGCCGCCGCATCCGTCAAATGATCGACCTCCCGGGTCACCTCATTTTGAAGAAACGAGGCGGTGCCATCCGCCACCTGGATGGCCGTTTCAACATACGGACGCGGGAGGACCCGTTCCAGGTTCTCGCGTGCCGCCCCCAGGACTTCCGGGGCATGCAGAAGAATGGCGCTCAAGTCACGGACCCGCTCCACCCACGGTTTCCAGTCCCGCTTCAGATAGACGCTGACATCGAGGGCGGTCGCATAGTACATCGGGTTCCGATAGGGGTCCCGCTGGATTTCCAGAGACCACAAATCGGTGGCGATCCACTGCTTCAGGAGCCGGAGCTCATAACGGTTTGCACCGGGTACCTGTTCCCATTGGACCTGATCGATGGCTGCCCCATAGGCGTGAAGGGATTGACGCAGCTTTGCCAGCGTCCGGGCGTCCGGAACGATAGACCTTCCATCGTACTCGTGAAATCCAAACCCAACGGATTCAACGGGATGCGTTTGCTTCCATTGGGAGAGGTAGCTGTCGGACAACAGCGACGGGTCGGACGGAATCGCCACGACTTCCTCCCGAACCGATCGGGAAAAACATCCAGTCAACAACGACAGTATTAAAATAGAGAAACCCCATCGCCGGGTGATCATGCCCGGAGGCTAGTCCTTTTTGGGAAATGAGGGGAGTACTTCCTTCACACTCCATCGGGAAAGCCGGGGTGGCGTCAACCGTGCGAAGAAAGGGGACAAACCTCCACCCGGGTTTGCCGTGGAGGGAACCTGTAGGTAGACTTTCCCCGGATTGAATGCGAAATCGCCCACTGCCATTCCCGCCCCTGGGGCAGGAGAAGCCGCCCTCTGGCGGGCAGCTGGAGCCAGTTGGCGGCAACTCTTCGGCGACTTTTCCCGACTTGGGGTCAGCTTCGAATGGCATGAGCTTGAGACCCGGAGCGACCTCGACTGGTCTACTTCTTTCCATCCGGGCAGCATTGAATTGTGCTTGAATTTGAGTGGGCTGGCCGAAGTGGGGCTGGGTCGCGAGACGATTCATTTGCAGGCCGGGACAGCCGGGTTTTATCGCCTCGACGCGGAGCCGCTGACCGCCGTCCGAAAGACGGGATCGCCTCATCAGTTCATCACGGTGGAAATGGCCCCGGAATTTGTCGTCCGGGTGCTCGGCGACGGCACCACTCATTTGCATCCGGTGGTCCAGGCGGTGATGGACCGGCATCCCGGCTCGGGACTCGGTTCCGTTTCCGCCCTCAGCCCCCGGCAACGGGAACTGGTGACCAGTCTGCGACATCCCCCGGTGCTGGCCGGCGCCCAACCCATTTGGTACCAGGCAAAAGCCGCGGAACTGATGGGAGAGTTCTTCTTTCAGTCGCCCACGAGTCAGGAGCTGTTCTGCCACCGTCAGCAGAGGGTATCGCGCGACCGGGTTGAGCGGGTTATCGCCCGACTGAAAAGCGATTTGGCAGATCCCCCGACTCTGGAACAATTGGGGAGGGAGGTCGGTTGCAGTCCGTACTACCTGAGCCGGACCTTTTCCAAGGAGGTCGGTCAAACCCTCCCGCAATACCTGCGGCAACTGCGGCTTGAACGGGCTGCTGAATTACTGCGCAGTGGACGCTTCAACGTCACCGAAGCCGCGATGGAGGTCGGTTACAACAGCCTCAGCCATTTCAGCCAGGCGTTCCACCAGGCCTACGGCTGTTGCCCGGGTCTTTATCCCATGGTCACCCCCGCTCAGCGGGCGGCCCGGAATGGCCAAGGATAAAGTTCCCCGGGTTGACCTCGAAGAAAAGACGCTTTACACCACTTCGACTGGACACTTGGGGATGGCATCCAAAAAGGACTGGCCGTAGCGCTTCGTCAGCACCCGATTATCCAGGAGCACCACGATTCCCGAGTCGCTCCGGGTACGGATCAAGCGACCGACCCCCTGACGAAATTTCAGGATCGCTTCAGGCAGGCTGTAATCAAAAAATGAATTGCCTCCATTGGCCTCGATCCGCTCCAGTCGGGCCTCGATCAGAGGATGATCCGGGACGGCGAAGGGTAACCGGGTGATGATCACATTGCTCAGGGCTTCGCCAGGCACATCCACCCCCTGCCAGAAGCTTTCGGCGCCGAACAACACGGAATCAATGTTCTCCTTAAACTGTTCCAACATCGTGGAGCGTGGAGTGCCGGTGCCCTGCACGTAACAGGGAATCCCCAGTTCGCTAAAGAACCCTTCCATCCGCCCGGCAATCTGTTGCATCAACCGGTTGTTGGTGAACAGAACAAAGGCCTTGCCATGGGTCATCCGGACAAAATGCTCAATCCAGTGAACGAGGGCATCCTCGTAGCTGGTCTCTCTCGGGTCGGGCATTTTTCCGGCCACATAGACCTTCATCTGCTTCGGATAATCAAACGGGGAACCCACTTGAAGTTGCACCGCTTGTTCGCCTCCCACCCGTTTCGCCATGTAGGATAGCGGGGATTTGGAGCCGGGTTTTGGTCCCGGGCGGGATTTGTCGTCGACCGGTCGCCCCTCGGAAGCACTGACGGCCATGGTGGCACTGGCCATGATGACGCTCGTTTCCGATTCAAACAGCCGACGGCGGAGATAATCGGAGATGTCGATGGGTGCGGCATTCAGTCGAAGGCTTTGCCGGTTTCGCCCCGTGCGTTCCACCCAGTAAACGTGCTCTTCCGCCCCCTGTTTGAGGAAGGTCTGCACGGCGTCCCGCAGCTCAAGAATTCGGCGGTTACACTCCATCAACTCCTCTCCCGTCTCCTTGTCGTCGGTGATCTGAATCAGGTCACTGACCTGCTCCCGGAGTCGGACCAGCGGCAATGTCAGAGTATCTTCAATCAGATCCGGACGCCGTACCCGCAGTTCAGTCCAGGCTCGCGAGGGACCGGCTCCCCTCCCCCGTCCGCCTCCGGTCCGCTCAGATGCCGGTGGCGACGTCTCTGAGGCGCTTTCGGTGATTTCATTGCACGCGGATTCAATTCTTGAGAAAAACTTTTCGCTCAGATCGATGGTCTCAGCCACGGACTTGATCGATTCCCCGCGCCGAAGAACCGCAAGCAATCCTTTCTGGGTCTGGGGATTGTAGAGGCGTTGCAGCGCGTACCGGACCTGCCCGGATCCCACCGAGACTCCAATATGGCGTGCGGCGACCGGCTCAACGGTGTGTGCTTCGTCAAAGATGACAAAATCGTTCTTGAACAGCACCCCTTCCTTTTGTTCTTCGTCGACGGCGTTCATCAGGGTGAAGAACAGGGTATGATTCACCACCAGAATGTCGGCACTCAGGATTCGTTTGCGGGCTCGCTGGAAAAAACAGACTCGCCCTTGATCAGCCAGATCGCTTTGGTAACCGCATCGTTTTGGCGTGCAAAGGCCCCGCTCTGAACACACCTGGTCCCAGACCCGCGCATCCGGTTCCACGGAAAAATCACTCAAGGAACCGTCCTGGGTGGTTTCACTCCACTCCTGAATCCGACGGAGCTCCGTCACTTCAGGGGAAGTAAAAAGAGAATCAGCCTGTGAAATGGCCTTCTCCAGCCTGCGGGTGCACAAATAGTTGGACCGCCCCTTGAGCATGGTATAACTGAACTCCACCGGGAGAATGCGGGCCAGGACCGGCAGGTCTTTCTCAATCAACTGCTCCTGCAGATTGATGGTGTGGGTCGAGATGACCGCTTTCTTTTTATTCCTGACGGCAAACAGGATGGCAGGAACAAGGTAGGCAAAGCTCTTCCCCACACCCGTCCCTGCCTCAGCCAGCAAATGATTCCGGTTCAACAGAGCCGAGGCGACGGCGACCGCCATTTGCTGCTGTTCGGGCCGATACTCAAAGTTCTTGGAACGGGAGAAGATCCCCGTCGGGGAAAACATCTCCTCGACCTCCTGAGCCAGGTCTGTCGGTCGCGCCGATTCTTCCGCAAACGAAATCACTTCAGGGGATATTCCAACATTCAACCGAAAATCCAAGCCACGAATCGAGGGAAGCCCCCCCTACAGGGACTTCCTGGTGGCGGCGTCGTTCATCCGGTCGTCCGTGGACGCCGATGCACCACCTCGATGGGGGCCTGGTTCTTGACCACCATGTGACGGGGGAGGATTCCCCGCCACGAAACGTTGGGATAAACAAGGCTTCCCCGCCCCAGAATCGAACCCGGATTAATGACGGAATTGCACCCGACCTCAGCATCGTCTCCCACCAGTGCCCCGAACTTTCGCAATCCGGTGTCGACGGGAGTTCCATCGACGTCCACAAAGATATTTCTCCGGTCCAGTTTGACGTTGGAAAGAATCACACCGGCGCCCAGATGAGCTCGATATCCCAGAACGGAATCACCCACATAATTGAAGTGAGGCACCTGTGCACCGTTAAAAAGAACCGAGTGCTTCAATTCGCAGGAATTGCCCACCACACAATTGTCCCCCACAATCACGTTCTCGCGCAGGTAGGCATTATGCCGAATCTGACATCCGCGCCCGATGATGGCGGGACCGAGAATCATGGCACCTTCCTCCACGACGGTTCCCTCGCCCAATTGAACATCGGTCCCGATATGGGTTCGACCCACCGTCCGGTGAAGCTGAACCGGGCGAAGCGTTGTCGCGATATAGGCCGCTAAACGCTTGAGGACATCCCAAGGGTACTGAACTCCGTCAAAAAGGGTTACGTGGTCGGTTTGCGAAAGGTCAAAGAGGTCCGAGCTGATGGGTGTCATGGAGAAACGCTAGGAAATTTTCTGATCCCGGCAAGAGTGAACCCTGCGCCATCATCCCAATCTCTGCCGATTCGAACCCAGGACCACGGATCAACCCTTCGGATCGGTCCCTCGGGAAACAGAACTTAATCGGGCCTTCCAAACGGAAAGCTGCCGTTGGACCTGTTCCGTACCCGGTGCGCCGATGAGATTTCGGCGGGTCATGGCCTGTCGCAGGTCAAAAACCGTGGGTGAACTCGCAGGAAAGCGGGGGGACACCTTCTGGTAATCGTCCAGGGACAACTGGTCCAGGGATTTGCCAGCGCTTTCGGCATAGGCCACGACCGCCCCCACCAGGTGATGAGCTTCCCTGAACGGAATCCCATGAACCACCAGGTGATCTGCAAGGTCAGTGGCAAGCAACAGTGAATCGGAGGCAGCCCGGGCGCAGACATCGGCACGAACCTCCGCCTGTTCCAACATTCCAGCCATCAGTCGCAGGCAACTTCTCAATGTGGCAGCAGAATCGAACAAACGCTCCTTGTCCTCCTGCAAATCCCGGTTGTAGGTCATCGGCAGCCCCTTCAGCAGGACCAACAGGGCAGTCAGGTTCCCGACGACCCGGCCCGTTTTGCCGCGAGTCAACTCAGCGACGTCCGGGTTCTTTTTTTGCGGCATGAGGGAGGAACCGGTGGTGTAGGCATCGGAGAGTCGAACGAAGTTGAACTCGGAACTGACCCACAGGATTACGTCCTCTGCCAACCGGCTCAGGTGGACGGATGCCAGGGCCGCAGCCGCGCAAAACTCAACGATGAAATCGCGGTCCGACACCGCATCCATGGAGTTTTGGGTCAGGCGCGGATGGCCGTCGGCATCCACAAAGCCGAGCTCCCGCGCAACAAATTCCCGGTCCAGCGGCAGGGTGCTTCCAGCAATCGCCCCGCTGCCAAGGGGACAGATATTGAAGCGTTCCCGCGCGTCGCTGAATCGTCCCGCATCGCGCGCCAGCATCTCGACATAGGCCAGCAAATGGTGGGCCCAATAGACGGGTTGCGCCCGTTGTAAATGGGTGTAGCCCGGCACAATGACCGTGGCGTAGCGCTCGCCCAAACTGACAAGAGCGCGCTGGAGTAACGCGAGGTCATCGAGAACCGCCGCCACCTCGTCACGAAGCCAGAGACGGACATCGAGTGCGACCTGGTCGTTCCGGGATCGTGCGGTGTGCAAACGCGCGCCGGCAGGCACCCGGCGGGTCAACTCCGCCTCAATGTTCATGTGCACATCCTCGAGGTCAGAACTCCACGGAAAGGTGCCTGCTTCGATCTCAGCTCCGATTTCCGACAATCCGGCCGAGATGGCGTTCAGTTCGTCGGTCGAAAGGACCCCGATCCGGGCGAGCATCCGGGCGTGAGCCAAAGATCCGCGGATATCCTGCCGCCAGAGCCGCCAGTCGAAGGAAATGGACTCGGAAAAGGCGGCTACTTCCTGGGAAGGACCTGTGGCAAATCTTCCAGAACGGGAAACCACCGTGGGTAGAGAGGCGTTCATGCGGCAAACAAATTCACGGGAGGAAAACACATCCAGGGGCCCGGAGGCGACCGGAATCGCGAATTGCCATGACTGCCCGGGTCTCCTAAACTGTGATCAGTATGCGTTTGACCCAGAGATGAAGCACCACTTGGAGTTTGAAAAACCCATCGCTGAATTGCAGCGAAAAATCCACGACCTTCGGCGTCAGTCGGAGTCGCACGGTTCGGGGGTGAATGTTGAGGCCGAGGCAAAATCGCTGGAAGCCAAACTGGAGGCACTGAAGCATCAGATTTATTCGAATCTGAACGCTTGGCAGCGTGTCCTGATGGCCCGGCACCCTCAACGGCCGTACACGTTGGATTACCTGAACCTTGCATTCACCGACTTTGAGGAACTGCACGGCGACCGGATGTTTGCGGACGACCGGGCAATTGTTGGGGGCTTTGCCCGTTTATCTGGAGAGCGGGTCATGGTCATTGGCACTCAGAAGGGCCGGGACACCAAGGAAAACATCCTGAGAAACTTTGGTTCGGCTCATCCAGAGGGGTATCGCAAAGCTCTACGGCTGATGCGTTTAGCTGCAAAATTCTCGCTGCCGGTCATCACCTTGATCGACACGGCAGGGGCCTATCCCGGGGTCGGCTCGGAGGAGCGCCACATTGGCGAAGCCATCGCTGTCAACCTGCGTGAAATGATGCTGCTGGACACCCCCATCTTGGCTGCGGTGATTGGCGAAGGAGGTTCCGGCGGGGCCCTGGGCCTGGGAGTCGCCGATCGTGTGCTCATTTTGGAGAACGCCTACTATTCGGTCATCAGTCCCGAGGGTTGCGCCGCCATTCTTTGGAAGGACCGGGCGGCCTCCAGCAAAGCAGCTGAGGCATTGAAGATCACTGCAACCGACCTGAAACGTCTGAATTTGGTGGATGAAATCGTGCCGGAACCACTGGGTGGTGCCCACGCTGATCCTGCCGCTGCCGCGGCCGAATTGAGAACAGCTTTGACGCGCCATCTGGCCGAAGTGCGGTCCTTGACCACCGAAGAGCGACTCGACGGGCGTTACGCCAAGTTCCGCTCATTCGGACATTTCAGCGAACCGGCCACTCGCGCCGCCTGACCCAAGGAGTATGCAGTTATATCCGATTTCATTTGCCCCCATTTTCAAGGAACGCATCTGGGGCGGACGGCGTCTTGCCAGCCTCTACGGCAAAGCGCTCCCTATCGGCAAGTCCATCGGTGAGTCCTGGGAGATTTGCGACCGTCCCGAGGGTACGTCCGTGGTGGCAAACGGACCCGCATCCGGGCGCGACCTGCGCTGGCTGATGCACCACCATGGGAGGGAGATTGCAGGTCCGGGCTTTGGCGGCGACGCGCGATTCCCGCTGCTCGTCAAACTATTGGATGCCGAGGAGGACCTGTCCCTTCAGGTTCATCCTCCCTCGCACGCGGCTAAGGCACTTCGTGGCGAATCCAAGACTGAATTCTGGTATGTGGCTGATGCAAAGCCGCATGCATGCCTCCACGCCGGGTTGAAACGGGGGGTCACTGCGTCCGAATTTGAGCGGCAGGCACGGGAAGGAACCGTCGCCGAAAGCTTCCACCGCCATTCGCTGACCACCGGTGATGCCATGTTCCTGCCCAGCGGCAGAGTTCATGCACTCGGGGCCGGAACGGTGGTCATAGAGATTCAGGAGAACTCTGACACAACCTACCGGGTTTTTGATTGGAATCGGGTCGGGCTCGACGGCAAGCCGCGCGATTTGCATCTCGAACAGGCGATGGCCGCAATCCATTTTGAGGATTACGAACCGGATCTGGTTCGTTCTCCATGGATCGAGGGCGACAACGGACAATTTCATCGAGATCTGGTGGACGACCCACTCTTCCGGATCCGGCAATTCCGATTGCAACCCGGACCAAAACCAGTCCACGTTGCCGGAGGGAAGATGACCATCTGGGCGGTGATTTCCGGGGCACTGCGATTGTCGGGTGGAGGAGAGGTCCTCGAACTTGCCGCCGGACAATTTGGTCTTGTTCCCGCCTCCCTTGACGCGAGTCCGATTCAGGCCATCGGACCGACGCAAGTGCTTCAAGTGGAGTACCCCGGACTGGGTTCAACCTGATGCTGAGTCGGATTTGGCTTTTTTGGGCGGGCGATCGCATTAGACTGACGCAGTCCGGGGGGCTCAACAAATTCAGGAGAACCGACGGACCCATTAGATGAAGCCAGCCCCTTCCAACCTGCCCGACCGCTCCGATCAAGAGCGCGTTGAGGAGTTGCCACCCTTATCCGGGTTGATTGAGACTTCCAGCTTTGTCCGCCAACTCGTCCATGAACGATACTTCCGGGTTGCCGCTGCTCTGGTGATTTTGGCGTTGCTGATCGTCGGAGTTTCTCTGCCTCCCATCCTGCAAACATCCCCCAAGGATTTTCGTCCCGTCATCCGCGTCAGCCTGCTGGCGAAGCTCGAGAGCGTGAATCTGGCCCGGGCCGCCAGGAGGCTGGATCAGGAGGGCAAAACAGAAGAGGCCATAGTCACGTGGCGGCAGGCTCTTTTCAAGAATCTGGCGGACCATGACCATCAGGTCGGATTGCTCCGGACCTTGATTGGCCAGCCTGTTCCGTCCATCAAGTGGTTGGGATTGGGCGTGGGTCAGGCGATGTGGACACTCAGGATGTTCGATGGATCGGTGGAGGACCGGCTGGTGGCTGCCGAATTGTTCGCCAAATACAATATTCAAGAGTACGTCTGGCAGTCGCTCAAGCCGATGGAAACAAACTTGAACGATTTTCATGCCGCCCTCTATCTCAAGAGCTGCTTTCACACCCGCCATTTTGCTGAGTTGGGAGCCGGCTTGGAACGCTTTCCAAAGGTGCTTGAGATCGACCCTGAAATGCCGGTTTTCGCATCGGCCTGGGCAGCGGCCTGGGGGCCGCCTTCTGGTTCGGCCAGGGCCCGACGCGATCTGGCAGCGGCCCGGACGAATCGGACGACTGCGGTGACGGCGAACCGCCTGCAGCTTGTGGTCAGCGAGGCAGAATACGATTGGCCGACATTTTCCCAGGCAATGAAGGCATTGCGCGACTTCAACGCGGATCGTCCCATGGATCACGTTGCTGAATGGAGATTGTTGGAGTTGGTCGGTCGGGCCGACGATGCCCGTGAACAAGCCCGTACCTACTCAACGCCTCCGACTCAACCCTTTGAACTGCGGGCAATGTTCGATGGATTGATGCGACTGAACCTGAAGGAGTATGCCGCGGAATTCATGAAGAAACATCTGCCGGCCCTGGGTACCGAGCGGGAACTGTGGCCGTTGCAGGCCAATTTGCTGATGCAACTGGGACAATGGGATGACGTGCGGGTGCTGGCGATTGACTTGAGGACGAC
>Ga0136644_10002995_pt1 | contig 12691 bp, 9 predicted proteins | sample C_130820_EF_Meta_FD_94780 | JGI IMG/M metagenome (GOLD analysis project Ga0136644, IMG submission 94780) | Freshwater microbial communities from Lake Croche, Canada to study carbon cycling - C_130820_EF_MetaG (v2) (version 2) | ecosystem: Environmental > Aquatic > Freshwater > Lake | place: Lake... | reverse complement strand
TTGAAAAACGAGAGTGGTGTTTTGTTGTTTGATACTGTGTTTGTGATATCGGTCTTTTTTTTCGGGGTTTTTTGGGGACACGTTGAGATTGTCAAACTATGGCGTCTAAAGATAGAGAAATTGCAGAGTGAACGAATTGCTTACGACGGAGAGAAAGTATGGTGAAACGAAATAGATTCTTTGAATTGATGCAGATCCACCCTAAGCATTTTACAGCAGTGATTTTAATTGGGGTGACGATAGTTTTTATTTGGGAAAACAAAACGATTCTGAGGAGCCCAGCCAAGATTAAAGATCCCCGCATTTTGGTTGCTGCGAGAGATTTATCTGAGGGAGAATTGTTAAAGTCGACTGACTTTCAACTTTCATCTTTAGAAGACTTGCACTTGGCCTCAGGGGAAAAGGCCCTAAGCGATCAGGAGTTTTTTATGATTCAAGGGAGGCGACTGAAGAAGAGTTTAGGTCGAGGAAATCCACTTTTGTTTGAAGCGGTATTTAAATCAGATGAAGATTTGGTTTATAGAAATATTCCCCAGGGGAGGCGAGCCTATTTTGTCGAGACCGACCATTTAGAGCTAGTTCAATCTGGGGATAAGGTGGACTTGGTATTAAAAACAAGCTCTTCCATTAAGAATACCTTAATTCTAGTTGAGGACGTTCTAATTCTTTCGGTAGACAAAACATCCGAGATACCTGGGGTTATTTTGGCACTCACCCCAGAGGAAATAGAATGGGTAGAAAAAAATTTAGGGTCTGGAAAAGTTGTCTTAGCTGTAAGAAACCCAAATGAAATGGGTGGGCGTGGAGCGTTAAAGAAAGGCAAGCACCAGAATAAAAAAAGAGTTAAAGTAGAGTTAATCACTGAAGGCCCATAGGCAGGCAGAAAACGAGATTTATGCGACACTTAATAACAATATTTTTAATTTTTGCCCAAAGTTTTTCAGTTTTGACCTTTGGATTAAATGCGCCTACTGCCAGTCAGTGGGTAGGATTAAACAAAATAGGAAGTTGGAAGACTGCACAAGAAGCGGCTTACCCAGAGTTGGTGAGACGAATTCAGACGTGGGCTGAAAATATCGACTCTTTAAATGTCCAGGTAGTTATTGGAACTCCTTCGATTAGCAACAAGGAGTTAGCTATCGATAAACTCAGAAGCGAGTTAAGTGAGGCCTCAGAAATACTTCAATCCAGGATATTTAAAGGCGGGGATGAGATTTCAAATAAAAAGCTTTTGGCTGCCATGATTCAGATTCGTCGGAGAGCTTCGGGTAGGAGTGAATTAGGGCCTCAAATTCAAAAATCTCTCTTGGTTGAGGCAGCCTATCATTGGAACGAAGGCAATATTTCCCTCGCTCGAACGGTTGCAGAGAGGGCTATTAAAATTCATCCTGATGGGCAGACTGTGTCGTTTGGCCAGTGGGATAACTCTGCCCTCAGTCAGTTTAATGTAGACGCTTTTGATAGTTTTATATCTCAAGTTAAAAGTAAACAAACTAGAAACTGTGCGATCCAAGTCGTTACCGTCCCTGTTGGGGCACAAATTAGTATCAATGGTTTTCGTGTTACAAATCCTGAGGCCGTTGTTTTGGCCTCACAAAGTTCTCATCATTTGGAGGTGTCTTCTTCAGGGTTTGAGACAATGAAAGAGATGATTTCGTGTAAAGGGCTTGAAACAAAAAAAATAAGATTGGTTTTAAATCAGGGGCGAGAGGTATCTCAGCTATCCCAGAGAGAATCGATTAAAGAACAGGATTTAAAATCGATGTTATTAGTTGAGCCAGCTGAAGATAGATTTAAATTGTTTCTTTACACTCCCGGGACTGCTCTGGACGAAATACCTTTGAATCACCCAATTAAATTGGTTGAGCTAGGATCTCAAGCAGAAAATCGGAATGTCCCTATTGCTACAGATGCCGCTATTAATCTGTTCGAAAAACACCGCCTGCTAGCTACGAACCTTCAAGTAGGTGACTACGAAAGAGATAACCCGTTGCCTTCTTTAAAATCCGAAACTCGTGGGGAAAACAGAGAAAAAAAATGGATCGAATCCCCAGTTTTTTGGGGAATAGTGGGAGGAGTTATTTTAGGGGGCGCAATTACCTATTTTGCTTCACAAAATAAAGGGCCGTCCTCGACAACTAGTGATTGGCATTAGCTAAAGAGAAGCGACATGAGACAGGACAAATTTCTTGTAGAGTTCATCAGTCATTTAACCAAAAAAGACCTATTTATAGGGGCTTGGGTATTAGGTGCAGCTTTATTTTCTTATATGATGTGGAGCTATAGTAAAAACTCGAATCGCAGAAATTTTCGTGAGCAAGAAACCGGAACTAAAAAAGCAAAATCGGCCACTATCCAAAGTGAGAACTCTAAAGCTGAATAAATAAGACTAAACTATCCTAAGTTTAATAGTCGTTTTCATCCTCGTCATCCACTTCAATATCTTCGACGACCTCTTCCGAGTCTTCGCTTAGGTCCTCTTCGTTATCAAAAGGATCTGCAGCTGGGCCTTCGGCATCATCAGATTGCATTAAGCCCTCAGTAGTTACTTTTTCAACAGACTTTTTTCTGGGTTCTGATTTTAGTGGAATATGGGTTAGGAAATCCTGTTGAGTCATCACGTGCCCACATTTTGGGCAAGATACCTCTTCTTTGTTAAAATCATAAAACTTAGCTTGGCATTTTTTGCAGGTTCTTTTGTTCCCTAGATCGACCGGACCAGAGGTTTTTGTAGCTGCCTTTTTCATCTCACGTTCCTTCTATAGTGAATTTTGAGCATCAATCTCTATTTATCACTAGTTCGGCCACTTGATAGTCACAAAGAGGTAGCCCGTCAAGAGTCAAGAAGTCTATCCTAGGTTAAAGGCAGTAAGCTCGACAAATCGATGATATCGCTCGTCAATCATCTCTTTAGTTAGGGGTAGTAGGTTTTTAAAACCAAAGTCCTGAACAATAAAAGAGGCCATAACACTCCCATAAACAATGGCCTTACGGAGAGTGTATCTGGAAAGATTAAATGTGCTTTGGGAGGCGATGTAGCCCATAAATCCCCCTGCAAAGGTATCCCCCGCCCCGGTGGGATCTTTGACCTCCGCTAGTGGTAATCCAGGAATGCTGAAAACATCGCCATCATTAAATAAAACGGCCCCATATTCACCACGTTTGACCACCAATAGTTTGGGGCCCCAATTTTTTACCTGCTTGGCAGCTGCAAGAATGTTGAAATTTTGAGTTAATTGCCTAAGCTCTCCCTCATTGATAATTAGACAGTGGCACTTTGAAATGACTTTTATGAGGGCTTCTCTTTGTCCTTCAATCCAAAAATTCATTGTATCAATGGCCACAAATTTTGGATTTGCCACTTGGGATAATACTTTGTCTTGTAGGGCTGGTACGATATTTCCCAGAAAAACAAACTCCGAGTTTTTATAAGCTGCCGGGACCTCAGGAGAGAAGTGTTCGAATACGTTTAAGTGAGTTGCCAGGGTTTGAGCTTCATGAAGTTCATACCCGTATTTGCCCGACCAATGAAAGGTCTCCCCTTTATCTATTTTGACCCCTTGGGTATCGATTCCTCTTTTTTTTAGTAGCTCCAGGTGGTCTTTCGGAAAGTCCTCGCCCACAACGCTTATGCAATTTACTTTTGAAAAATACGAAGCTGAGAGAGAGAAGTGATTAACCGACCCGCCCAGGACCTTTTCCTGAACTCCAAAAGGGGTCTGGATGGTATCAAAGGCCATAGAGCCAACAGCTAAAATGGATGACATAAATATAACTCCTACAATTCCGGACTCATTATTCAGGCATAACAAACTGAAAAAATAATGTTCTACCCTTTCGTTTAATTTCTAAGTAGATCCTTTTTGAAGATTCCAAGGCCTTTCTATAACTCGCTACGGAGTTTACATTTTGTCGGTTCAAGCGAACAATCACATCCCCGACTTCCAGCCCAAGCATTTGTTCCCCAATGGAACCAGGTTGAATGCCTTCGACCACGACCCCTTCTTTTCTTTTATCAGGGCTAACAACTAAGCCAAGTTTATCTGGTTCTTGGTCTTTGGGGGATACTCGTTCTACTTCTTTCTCGTTTTCAGGTAGCTCACCTATTTTGACACTAACTGAACGAGTTTTCTTATCGTTGTAAGATAAAAGTTTAAGCTTGATGGTTTCACCCGGCTTGTAATTTCCGATTTTTCTTTGAAGTTCATTAGCATCTTTTACCGCTTTGCCATCAACTTCAATGACCACATCTCCAGCGTTGATTCCGGCTTTTGCAGCGGGGCTATTCTCTAGGACTTCATGAATTCCAACCCCTTCTTTAATTCCCAATTCTTTTGCCAGTTCGATATCTAAAGGTTGAATGTAAACCCCTAACCACCCCCGAGTAATTTTTCCACTCGAAATCAACTTTTGGGAAATATCTTTGGCTAAATTTGAGGGAATGGCAAAGCCGATCCCCATATAGCCACCACTTCTTGTGTAGATAGCGGTGTTGACTCCCATTACCTGTCCATCGAGGTCACAAAGAGGACCACCCGAGTTGCCGGGATTGATGGCTGCATCGGTTTGGATGAGATCCCCGCCCATTTCGGTCACTCCAGTGGAGTTACGCCCTTTGGCGCTAACGATTCCTACAGTAACCGATTGGTCTAGAGCGAAAGGGCTTCCGATAGCTATGGCCCAATCTCCGACTTCCACTTGCTCTGAGTCGGCCCATTCTGCGGCCACCAAATTGGTTTGTCCTTCAACTTTGATTACAGCGAGATCAGTTTTAGGATCGGTACCGATAATTTTTGCTTTGAGTTCAGCTTTGTCGGAGGATAAACGAACCAAAATTTCATTCGCTTCTTCCACTACGTGATTATTTGTAACAATAAACCCTTTTTTATCGATGATAAATCCCGAGCCCACACTGACTTGAGGGGTCTCTTGCGGGAAAGGGAAGGGGGCTCCAAATCTTTCGAAAAAATCGAAGAAGGGATCCCTGGGCATACCCTCTTCTTCGTCTCTTTGCGGGTTGCCTTTTCGACCTCTGGGCGGAGCTTTCATTCGGTTCTTTTTAGGGGCACCTTTCGTAGCTTTGATGTTAACTACCGAAGGGCCAACTTTTTTTGCGACAGCTCTAAAGCTTTCCGAGGTTTTTCTTAGTTGGGAAGTTCCGGCCTCACCATTTGTTAGTGGTAACTTGGTGTCTGCAGATGCAGGATTATTCAAGAGGCTTGGCGAGGAGTGGGATGAGAACCGTTGATAAATGTATTGGCCACCAGCGTACAGTAAAACGCTCGAAACGGCCGCTGTTAGCGCGATGACAACATAAATAATAGATGATCTAACTCTAGGTTTTGACGAGTGGTCTGTCATACTTGCTCCTTAACAACTCTATTGGCGTAAAATATGGGCTTAAGTTATTTCTCTTTGTGGAACTCAAGTTCCCCTTGCCGATTACCTGTGGCCAAGATGGAATCTCCGCCTTTGAAGGCCCCTTCCAGTATCTTTTCAGATAACGGATTCAGTATGAGTTCTGTGATAAGCCTTTTCAAGGGTCTGGCCCCATAAGTGGGGTCATAGCCTCGATCTGCCAAAATTTCTTTGGCTTTCTGGTCCACAACCATACTTAGATTTCTAGCTTCGAGCAACTGTTTTACCGATTCGAGCTGGATGTCGACTATGTGCGTTATTTCCGATTTGGTCAATGGATGGAACAAAATGATATCGTCTAAGCGATTTAAAAACTCGGGCCTAAAATGACCTCTCACCTCTTGCATGACCTTTTCGCGAATTTTGGGAGAAATCTCATCCTCCGCTTGTAGATGCTGAGTTCCCAGATTTGAGGTTAAAATGATGATGGTATTTTTGAAGTTTACTTGCGTTCCTTGTCCCGAAGTAAGAATCCCATCATCTAAAACCTGGAGCAGAATATTAAATACGTCTGGGTGAGCTTTTTCGACTTCATCGAATAGGACCACTGAATAAGGACGTCTTCTTACCGCTTCTGTTAAAAGCCCACCCTCCTCATAACCTACGTATCCGGGAGGAGCTCCTACTAATCTTGAAACTGAGTGCTTCTCCATAAATTCACTCATGTCAATTCGGACCATGTTGGCTTCATCATCAAATAAGAACTGAGCCAAAGCTTTGGCTGTCTCAGTTTTACCTACCCCGGTGGGTCCGAGAAATAGAAAAGCTCCAATGGGCTTTTTGGGATCGTGGAGGCCAGCTTGGCTTCTTTTAACGGCATTGCAAACGGCGGTTATAGCCTCTCCTTGACCCACCACTCGTTTTCTGAGTTCTTCTTCCATTCGGAGAATCTTTTGTTTTTCCGATTCGAGCATTTTTGAAACAGGAATTCCCGTCCATTTCGCAACGACTTCAGCGATGTCTTCTTCCGTAACTTCCTCTTTTAGCATCCGTTTGTCTGAGGCCTGGTTAGCCAGTGAGGCGTTGACACTCTTCAGTTTTTTATCGAGTTCGGTCAAAGTGCCGTATTTTAATTCAGCAGCTTTTCCGAGGTTTCCTTCTCTCTCAGCCCGCTCAATCAGTGTTTTGTTTTTTTCTATCTCTTCTTTGATTTTAGAAGACTTTAAAATGAGATCTTTTTCTCCCTTCCATTGCTCCTTCATGACATCACATTTAGCTCTCAATTCTTGCATTTGAGCTTCGATGGCTGCTTTTCTTTTGTTTGCCGAGGGGTCTGTGTCTTTTTTCAGAGCTTCTCTCTCCACGCCTAATTGGACAAGGGTTCTTTCGAGTTCGTCTATTTCAGTCGGCAAACTATCAATTTCAATTTTGAGTTTAGAAGCTGCTTCATCGATTAAGTCGATCGCTTTATCTGGTAGTTGGCGATTGGTAATGTATCGATGGCTTAGCTTAGCCGCAGCTACGAGAGCAGAATCTTGTATACGGATTTTGTGATGAACCTCATATTTTTCTTTTAGCCCTCTTAGAATAGAAATTGTATTTTCAACAGAAGGTTCGCCCACATAGACCTGTTGAAATCTGCGCTCTAAGGCCGAGTCTTTCTCGATGTGCATACGGTACTCATCGAGAGTGGTAGCTCCTATGCAACGGAGCTCTCCTCGAGCCAATTGTGGTTTTAGCATGTTTGAAGCGTCAAGGCTTCCCTCCGCTTTTCCAGCCCCCACGACTGTATGAAGCTCATCGATAAAAAGAATGACTTTGCCTTGCGTGGCTGAAATCTCTTTGAGCACAGCTTTTAAACGGTCTTCGAACTCGCCGCGAAACTTGGCCCCAGCGACGAGTGCGCCTAAATCAAGAGAGAGAAGAAGCTTGTCTTTCAAGCTGTCGGGAACATCTTTGGCTACAATTCTCTGCGCCAAACCCTCAACGATAGCGGTTTTTCCTACACCTGGTTCCCCAATAAGTACCGGATTGTTTTTTGTTCTCCGGGAAAGAACCTGAATCACCCGCCGGATTTCATTATCTCGCCCGATGACCGGGTCCAATCGACCGTTACTTGCCGCTTTGGTAAGATCTCGAGTGTAGCGTTCTAAAGCATTATATTTTTCTTCTGGATTTTGATCTGTCACTCTTTGAGAACCCCGTACTTTCGAAAGAGCTTCTAAAAAGTTGTTTCTTGTAAAGTTTAACGACTTAAAAAGATTAGAAATTGCATTGTCTTTTAAAGAAAACATCGCCAAAAAGAGATGTTCGGTGCTGATAAAATCATCTTTTAACGCTTTGGATTCCTCCTCAGATTGCACAAATAGCTTTTGGAGAACAGGAGAGGTGTAGGTTTGAACGTTACCATGGACCTGAGTTTTCTTGTTTAGCTCTGCGTCGACAGCTGATATTGCTTTTTTCGAAAGTCCCGGTGAAATTTTTTCAAGACATTGGGTGACAAGACTCTCATCTTGTTTCAATAATGTATAAAGAAGGTGTTCAATATCGACACTTTGATGATTTTTTTTAATGGCTAGGCTTTGAGCGTCTACAACAGCTTCCTGAGCCTTTTCTGTGAACTGATTCAAGTTCATTGATGTCCCCTTCGTTGTAGGTTACTTGACTATTAAGTATGGGGATCCATTTGAGAAAGTCAAAGACAACTCATGATTCTTAATACGGAAATCGCTTGAAATATGCGGCATTTAAATCTCTTTAGAAAAGTTAGAGAGTACCCATTCTGGGGCTACATCAAGCTGTACCAAAGGCGTTATCTGCTCGGCTTGGCAACATTGGCTGCTGTCGACTTGGTCAACGTCACCTTACCCCTTCTAGTTAAATACGCGATCGATGCTGTGGGCCCAAAGAATATTCGGCAATTAGCCTGGGCTTCTATCGGATATCTCGTTCTTATGATTCTTCAATCTTATGGAAGATATCTTTGGCGAATTTACCTCATGGGAACATCTCATTGGGTCGCAAGGGGACTAAGAGAAAATCTATACCAGCATCTCCAGAAGCTACCTTTAAACTATCATCAAAAAGTAACTAGCGGAGATTTGATGTCTCGGGTTACAAATGACATTGAGTCGGTTCGAATGGCTATGGGGCCGGGTATTTTAGTTACTGCAGATGCCATTCTTATGTTGATTTTAATTATTCCACCGATGCTTTTTCTATCTGTGAAATTGTCCCTACTAGCTTTTGCCTTTTATCCACTAGTGCCCTGGATAACCAAAAAAATTGGTTCTCAAATTGATAAGTTGTTTGAAGAGTTGCAGAAGAAGATGTCGATTCTCAGCGGATTTGCCCAGGAAAGTTTTTTTGGAGTTCGCTTGATTCGGGCTCTGGTTTTAGAAAACGAAACTTTTGAACGATTTCAAAAATTAAGTGAAAGTTATAAAGAGTCAGGACTCCGACTGGCTAGATGGGAGGCTTTTTTTTCCCCATCACTCGGTCTTTTGACCAACTTAGGAACGTTTTTAATTATGTTGATTGGTGGTTTTGACGTTTTGTCGGGGGCAATCACCGTAGGAACCTTTGTTGCGTTTCAAAGGTTTGTAGTTCAGCTGTCTTGGCCAATGGAGGCGATTGGGTGGGCTGTGACCATGCACAGAGAGGGATTTGCAGCGCAGAGAAGAATTAATGAAGTGCTAGAGACCAAACCTGTGAATATTGTGACTTCGAATCCTTCGCAAGAAGTCAGAAAGACAGGGTATTTCTTAGAATTGAAAAATTTGGAATTTCACTATTCGAATTGGACCAAGGCACACCCTTTTGCAATCAGTCTAGACCAACTTAAAATTGAGAAAGGGCAAAAAATTGGTTTGGTCGGACGAGTCGGTTCAGGAAAAACTACACTACTGAATTTAATTCTTAGGATGTACGAGCCCAGTCCAGGCACGGTATTTATCCAGGGACAGGATATCACTAGCATCCCTCTTGATAGACTGAGGAAGAAGATCGCAATTGTTGAGCAAAATTCGTTTTTATTCAGTGAAACTATTGCTACCAATATGGGGCTGGGTCTCAAAGACCCATCGCAGGATTACATGAAGAAACTTTTTGAGGTGGCTAATATCGATCAGGAAGTAGAACAGTTGCCAAAAGGTTTTGAGACCGTCCTAGGAGAACGAGGATTTAACTTGTCGGGGGGACAAAAACAGCGTTTGGCTTTGGTTCGTGCATTATTGAGACGGCCCGAGGTTCTGTTACTGGATGATTGCTTCTCCGCTGTAGATGTTGATGTTGAAAGTAAAATAATTGATTCCTTTTTTGATTCTTTTAGAGAACTTACGGTTTTATTCTCGTCGCACCGCTTGTCTGCTATGTCGCGTATGGATGAAATTTGGGTTCTAGAAAATGGAGTCATCGCCGATAGAGGAACCCACTCTCAACTTCTCAAGCTGAGTCCATTATATCAAGAGCTTTGGAGTCAAAGTGAGCGAGAGCTGGATAAAGAGCGTTTGGGGCTAAGTGAGTCAGAGGTCCTTCTATGAGTGAGCTTCGAGAGAGAAAGAGAAGATTCAAGGAAGTTTTTGAGGTCATCGCTCCTGTTCTTATTCCCAGAAAAAATGAATTTATTGCTGGTGGGATACTGGTACTTGGGTCGACGCTGTGTGAGGTTTTTGCTCCGATTTTATTGGGGAAGGGAGTTGATGTTGCTATCGCACCCAATCCAGAAAGAATTAAACTTTTTAGAGTGGCACTGGCATTTCTGGGTGTAATCATCCTAAGGGCTGTCACTGAAACCTTCCAGGGGCTGGTTATTCAGCGAACGGGACAAAAAGTAATACATGATTTGAGAACTCGGGTATTCAAGAAGTTGCATTCTCTGCCCATTAGCTATTTTGATGCGCATACGACCGGACGACTTTTAACTCGCGTGATAAATGATATTAAATCGTTGAGCGAGCTTTTTACTGCCTCTATTTCGGTTTTGATTTTGGATGTAATGATCATCGTAGGGAGTTTGATCTCGATGGTTTGGTTGGATTGGAGACTGGCGCTAGTAGTTTTGTTGAGCTTTCCGTTGGTTTTTTGGACGATTTGGAGTTTTGGTGAAAGGTTGAGTGAGTCATACAAATTGGTGCGTTCCCGTCTCGCGGAAATCAATTCATTTCTTGGCGAAAACATTGGGGCTATAGCTACTATCCAAAGGCTTGGGGCAGAGGATGAACGGTTAAAAAAATTTCATGACATTGTGGAACTTCATACCGACGCTCAAATGAAATCATTGGTGGTTTATGCCTCTGTTCAACCCTATGCCAATGTTTTAAATGGAATCGCCATGGCCAGTCTGATGGGAGTCGGAGGCTATTGGGCAATTCAGGGGAAAATCACTTTAGGGGTGCTTGTTGCTTTTTTTGCCTATTTGAGAAATTTGTTTCAACCGATTAGGGACCTTGTTGAAAAGTACAACACATTTCTATCAGCCATGGTGGCTGCGGAGCGAGTTGTTTCTGTCTTAAAGGAAAAAGGAGAGGAACAACTTAATATAAATAACGAAGAGATTGCTGAGGTTACCGAAAACACTACGATCTCTTTTCAAAACGTTTCTTTTAAATACTCCACTAGAGACATTTTGGCTTTAGATGGAGTGAGCTTTACGGTTCCGGCAGGAAAGTCGGTGGCTATCGTAGGAGCTACCGGCAGTGGAAAATCTACAATTATTAGATTGTTAATGAGATTTTACGAGCCCACTACCGGTCAAATAAGTTTTGGTGGAAAAGACTTGAAGGATTTGTCTAGTCGGAGCATTCGAAAACAGATAGGGGTGATCCAGCAAGAGGTTTATCTGTTTAGCGGTACTGTGAGAGACAATCTAACCCTTGGAAGAACAGGTTGGACCGATTTGTATTTAGAAGAAGTTTGCCGACAAACAGGATTCTGGGAACTTGTAAAAAATCGGGGTGGATTAGATATGGTTGTCTTTGAAGGCGGAAGTAATTTTTCTTTGGGAGAAAGGCAATTACTGGCTTTTTCCCGAACGTGGTTATTTAATCCCCAAGTTTTAGTTTTGGACGAAGCGACAGCCAGTGTTGATCCCATTTCTGAAAAGTATCTCATGTCTGCAATTAAAGAAGGGGTGAAAGACCGAACCTCAATTGTCATCGCCCATCGGCTCTCTACGATAAAGTTTTGTGACTATATAGTTGTAATGGAAAAGGGGCGAATTGCGGAGCAGGGAACCTTTGAAAACCTATTAAAAAAGCGGGGCCTTTTCTTTGAGTTTCATCAAATATACTCTCACCAAGGCGAAAAAAGAGTTAATCCTTAAAATAGTTCCTAGGTTTTTAGAGACTCAATAACAAAAAACATGCGCTCAAGTCCAATTGCAACTCCGCTGTAATTTTTTGCGTGTGATGCAGATTCAAAGAGTTTGACGGGAGGCGGATGCGGCAGTTTTGAGGAGTTTAGTCGCTGGTCCGATTCTTCTGCATATCGTTTTTTTAGAGCTAATTCGTCAGTGAGCTCGGTACACCCGTTACAAAGCTCAATCCCGTTAAAATAGATCTCAAAGCGTTCGGCTTTGGTCGTTCCTGGAATGGGCTGTGATAAAGGACTAACAGAAATAGGATATTGATTGATTACACAAAAACTGTTTTTGGGCAGGGCCGGCTCAACAACTTCAATCATTAATTTGAAAAACAAATCAGCCCACGAGTCTTCTTTGGTGAAATGGACTGTGGTTTTGGTTTTAAGCTCGTGTGCGAATGAGTTCAACGAGCTATGCACTTCTAGGTTAATGCCGGTGAGATTTTGAATCAACTCATAAATTGAAAAGGTGTGCACGCTTATTGGGATTCCAGCGAGGCGGGAAAATAAAGATAAAGTTTCTTTCTCAATCTGGGTAGACGAGGCTCCGGGTCTGTAAAATTCCAACATAGTAAATTCTTTTGCATGAATATTACTTTCAGGATCGTCCCTAAAACATTTACAGATTTGATAAATGGGTTGCGGAAATTCGGTTAACACTGCCTTCATTTCGATTTCGGGAGAGGAGTGTAGTTCGCATCTTCCAGTGGAGTATTTGACTTTTAAAGTATCAATAGTGCTCTCAAATGCTCCTACATCAACTAAAGAGGGAGTAAAGACTTCAGTGTATTGGTGTTCTTCAAGGAAAAGTCGAATTGTTTTCAAGAAAGAAGCCCATTGGAGACGTTTGTTTTTAAAGTCAAAAGGGGTGTAGGGCATATTTAGGAGATATAAAACAAGGAGCTTAGGAAGAAAAGAGAGAAGGGGATAAAGAAACGAAAGACTCAAAAGAGTAGACTTCTTTAACCTTGGG
>Ga0136644_10002993_pt1 | contig 12698 bp, 12 predicted proteins | sample C_130820_EF_Meta_FD_94780 | JGI IMG/M metagenome (GOLD analysis project Ga0136644, IMG submission 94780) | Freshwater microbial communities from Lake Croche, Canada to study carbon cycling - C_130820_EF_MetaG (v2) (version 2) | ecosystem: Environmental > Aquatic > Freshwater > Lake | place... | reverse complement strand
TAGAGCAATTTCTGATAATACATTACAATCAATATTTTTTACTATTTGTATATTTTTTTTTTCAATAGGTTTTTTTCCTAAACGCACAAGTGTTTCTGCATCGTTTAAATATAATTTTGTTGGACATGATAATTCATCATCTTTTAAAAGTAATAAAATATTTGGATGCATTACAATTTCATTTTCCTTAATTATTGGACCAATATTTTTTATTTTTCTTATATTCATTATTATAAATGTTAAAAAAAAATAAAAAAATATTAAAAGATATATTATAATAAATAAAAATGATAAATAATTTAGATAGTTTTGAATCAGAAAGTAGTTATGAATCAGATGATAATTGCTCATTATCTGATGATGACATACAAGAAAATTCAGATAATTTAGAATTAGAAGGAAAGATATTAGGAAAATATAATATTTTAAATAAAATAGGATCTGGTTCTTATTCTATAGTTTGGCTAGGTTATAATATTACAAATAATATATTTTATGCAATTAAAGTTCAAAATCCAAGTGATTATAAATGTGGTGTTGGAGAAAATTCTTTTATGAGAAAATTACCAGAAAAATCATATTATTTTAATAATTTAATTGAAGATTTTACAGAAATTTATGACGATAAAAAATATTTATGTTCAGTTTATGAATTACATTATGGCAATCTAGATGTATTATTAAGAAAAACCGAATATGATAATGGTTTACCTTTTAATTCAGTTATAAAGATTATGAAACAGTGTTTATTATCTTTACATTATTTACATACAAAATTGAGAGTATATCATGGTGATTTGAAAACAGATAATATATTATTGAAAGGTATTTCAGAAATGAATAAAAATTTATTAGATTTATATAGAGAAGAAAATTTTGGATTAAAATATAATGATAGTAAAAAAAATTATTGTGCAAAAAAAAATATTGATATTAAAAATATAAAATCAAAAATTAAGAAAAAAATGAGAGAAGAATTACATTCAGAAATTTATAATAATATTAACAATAAATTAAAAACTGTAGATATTAATAAATATGATATTAATTCAGATTATATTAATAATTGTATTATTTCATTAGCAGATTTTGGATCTTTTGTTGAAGAAGGTGAGCATTATGATGAATCATTTGGTACAAGATATTACAGATCACCTGAGAATATTTTAGTTGGTAAAAGTTCTTATCCATCCGATATTTGGGCGATGGGTTGTACATTTTATGAATTATTAACAGGTGAAATTTTATTTGATCCAAGTAAAGATAAAGAATATGATAGAGACTTTCATCATCTAAAATTAATAAATGAAATATCTAATAACTTCCCATTAGATTTTTTAAAAAAAACTAAATTATGGAAACAATATTTTGATAAAGAAGGTAATTTAAAATTTTATAAAACAATAAACATTGAATCATTTGAAGATAAATTAAAATCAAAAATACCAGAAAATTATTATTCAACAATAATAAATTTAATCAGAAAAATGTTGGAAATAGTACCAACAAATAGAATTGATGCGAAAGAAAGTTTTTCAATACTTGAAAAAATAAATTAATTGTTTATCTATGCCAAATAGTTGGATTACTATGTTGTGCATACTGGCAGCTCCCTACAGATGATGAAAAAGATGTAATATTATTATATCCATCAGTGTACGATGTTGATCCATTATAATATACTGTATTAGTATTATTATAACCAACATTGTATCCAGAGTTATTATTTGTGGTATTACTTTTAAAATTACGCGCGCTATATTGAAAATTATTATTATAATTTTTAATACATTTATCAAGAGAATCAAATATTGATGACATAATTAACTATATCAAGCCCTTATTAAATTAAAATTTCAATTTTTTTATCCATCCAAAGCATTAATTGTTCTATTTATCCAAAGCAGCCGCAACGTCAGATGTTTCAGTATCTTCTTCTTCTTCATTATCACTTTCATTATCATTTTGTTTATATGGTAAGAATTTATAGCCTTTCCATTTTTGATTTTTAGTTTCTCCTATTTTTTCAATTAAGAATTTATTTAATTCAATTTGAGTTGGAATAGGTAAACCTTCATGTGTATCTTTAAACCAGTCTTTAAATTCATCAAACATTGTTCTAATAGTAATAGTATCCTTTTTATTATTAGTTGTATCAATTCTAGCATTAAAGAATTCAGTAAAATGATCATTTTCCATTTTATATGCATTTGTACTATATTTAACTGCATCTGGTTCTGAAAGATATGGTAATTTTTTGTATTCATTAATATACAAGTAGATCAAATAGCTGGCAAATACTGGTGCCCAATCTTTAATCTTTTGTTTTAATGTATTATCAATTAAGTATTCATTTGATTTTACAGGATTTTCAACGAATTTAGAATTAAATGCAACAACACGTAAACGTCTCCACGTACCACCATCAATAGACGGTACGGTTGGTAATTGATTACATGCTAAGAAAAATTTAATCTGTGGTTTAATTTCAATAGGATCTGAATATAATCCTCTAACCATAAAAGTATCATTACCTGTAATTTCTTTCATAATACCAACATTAAGTTTTTCACCATCATCAGTTTCTTGAAAACAACCACATCGGGCACCTTTTAATCTTAATAATTCAGGAGATGCTTGATTTGAAGATCCTCTTTTACGAGTAATAATTGTAATTGGACAAGAAATATAATAATCACCTAGTGCTTGTTGTACCAAACTAAATAATAAACTCTTACCATTAGATCCACTACCAGTTGCAATATTTAGTTTTTCTTCTTTATTATATCCAGAAACACAAGTTGATAATGTAATTAAAAAATATTTTCTAACATCTTCATTTGGTAAAATCTCATCTAAGAATTTTAACATTTTACTAGTATATGGATTATTGGTTTTATATTCCATAAAATCATTACCAGTTGTTTTTGAAATATAATCATCTGGTCTACCAGCTCTAAATTCATTATTTTCCAAATCGTAAACACCATTATTAAATCCAATCAAATCATATTTTTCATCTAAATTCTTTTCAAAATCAGGATCATAAAAAAGATTTCTACATTCTTTCATAACTTTATCTTTGAAAGATATATTCATTAGCTTACTAATAATATTTTGAATAACTAATGTCTTTTTAATAGTATCTTCTCTTTCAGATCCAGTCTGTGTAGTTGCTTTATTACTCAATTTTGCAACTAATTTAATATATTCATTTGCAAATGTTTCTGAAATTTCTTTTTGTAAAGTATAACCATGAATAACAGGAACCCATCTATGATTTTTAAATTCATACCATAAATCATTTTTCAATGATGCACATACAAATCTATCAATATATTTTGTATATAATGTTTTACCAATATAATATGTACTACCATCTAAACTTTTAATAATAATATCATTAAATTCTGTAGCAATGAAATTATGATATTTAACATAGTTATCTTGTTCAGCCCAAATCATTATAGATCTAATTGTCAAACCTTCATTTCTCATTGTTCGCCATCTTTCTTCACATTCACCTTCTTTATATTTACCAGATCTTCTTGAAAAACTAACCCATAAAGATATTAGAGAATTATGAATATTATGCAATGCCCATCCTACACGAATCCAATCATTATAATCATTTGCACGTTCATCTGAAAATAACGAAACTAAATATGTAGCTTTTCTGATTTCATCTTCTTTATTTTCAGAAACATATTTTGTTTCTTCATAAGATGTATTATTTGAATATTTTTCAAATGTTTTTGAATATTCTTCATTAATAGTTTCAAAATCAACATGTTCTAAATATGGGTGAGCATTTTCTTCTGACCAAATTTTTTGTTGTAAAGATAACATTTTAATACATGTATATTTATCATTTAATTTTTCAATATTCATTGCTTCATTATTTGTGTTTAATATTTTTGTTAATTTATACATTTGACCATCTTTTTTCTTTGATCCATACATTAGCCAACAATTTGTACTAACAACAGCTTTATCTACAATATCATTCAAAGATTTTGTAAAATTACTAAATAAGTCTGAGCTATGTAAAATATTAATTGCAGCAGCTCTAATTAAATGGCGTGTTTTATAATAAACACAAACATTATTAAAAATAAGATGAAATCCATCTTTAATAACTGTTGATTTTTCTGTTGGTTTTGGTTTTTCAAATAAACACACTTGTAATTCATCGTCAGTTAAATCTAAATATTGCTTAGATGCTATTCTAAATGCATCAACAATTTCAATAATGTGTTTATCTTGATATAATCTATTTTGTATATTAGCATTATATGCTTCAGTAGGAATTTCTAAATCTATATCTACTAATATAGGTCCATAATCTTTAGGTTTTTCTGCAATATTGAATTCAACTCCATATTCTACTGCTTTGGCATATAATTTATTAAATTCTTTACATATCTTGTTATCTAAGCTGAATTTGCCCATGAATGTGTCACCCATTGCTAGATGTGTAAACTTAATATCCGACCCTCCTGTAATTCTATAGTTTTCTAATAAGCTATATACTGTATTCTGTAGTTGCTTGTATTTATTAGGATTAATGTTCTCATTATTATTTGCCATTAGTTATAATAACTATGATTTTTTATATATATTTTTCATTTTTTTTTTATATGTTTAAATACAGTAAGCATATATGATGGATGTCATAATAGATTATATACATATAGTATATATGTATATAATCCCCTTCAGCCATCAGAAATACATGTATTATGATGAAAAATATGATAAAAAAATTGATATATAAAAATATAATATCATTAGATAATATTGTATGTATTTCTGTCCTAAATGTCATTTTGTTTTTGATATTGGTAAATCAATAAATACTATTGAAGAAACTGATGATAAACAAATTATTAAAAAAGTATCAGATGCGATAAAAAAAATAGAAAATAAAGAAGATTTAGCAAATTTTAAAGCAGAGTTCAAAATGGATGATTTAATTAAAAATCCAAAATATAAAAAATTAACTCAAGATGAAATTAATATGTTATCAAAATTATTTGAAGAAACATCTAATTCAGGTATTGAATTTAAATGCACAAATTGTAATTATATTAAAAATATAAATGATACAATTTTATTATATGAATATAATATTAATGATAGTAATGAGAATTTTAAATCATTAGAGGAAAATAAGCTTTTATGTCAAAATCCAATATTACCAAGAACACATGATTATATTTGTAAAAATATTTCATGTCCAACACAAAATAATAAAATGAAAAAAGAAGCAGTATTTTTGAAAGAAAATAATTCTTTCAAAATTAATTACATATGTTGTATTTGTTATTATAATTGGTAGTTAATTTATTTTTTTGATTTCTTAGATGATTTCTTAGATGATTTTTTTGAGGATTTCTTTCTTCTTGCACCACCACATTGATCTAAAGCAGATGTAACATTGCTTGATACTTTCATGGTCAATGAGTGATTAATAATTTCAATCATATAGTCAACTTTAGTTGACATAATTGAAAGATCTAATTTTGTATCAACATCTTGAACACTTTGTTGACGTTGATTAATTGAACTTTTTAAATGTTCAAGGCAAAAAATATAAGTTTTTTTACATCTATCATCTCTTGATAAAAGAATCCAACCAGCTTTTTCAATTTCTTCTCCAAACCAACATTCTAAACCATGAATGGTAACAATATCAGGGACAGCAGTCATACCAGTACCAGATGAAGATGAAGCAATAGGACCAAAGAAAGACATTATATATATATCATAATTTAGAAATTAATAATATTTATATATTTTTATTAAATTATACGTTTACTATATGCCATTGTTTATTATCATCACTGCCATAAAATGTAATTACATTTTCATTATTTTTCAATGATTTTTCTATATCAATAATGACTTGATTTGTTAAACTCTTTTTAGTTAAATCAATCTTATAATATTTATACGATTTCATTTGTGGAATTGCAGCAGATGATGTAATTATCGATGTAGTTGGTTGTGGTGTAGTATTTTTTTTCCTATTGAAAAATAAATATAATAATACCATTAATAGTAAAATAATAATAGCAATAACAACACCAATATATTTAAAATGAAGTAAAAAGTCTTCTATTCTAGATATATAATCAGTGCTTATTATTTTATTAATATGTTCATTATTAGGTATTTTAATATTAGTTTTAATTCTATCATATATATTTTGCATATATATATATTTATAGAAAAATATTTATATTATTTTAATTAATATAAAAAATTGTAAAACTTATTTATAGATTATAATATTACTATAATTATGCATTCATTACTGTCATTTAGATTACCAAAATACAATAAAATTAATGAAAAAATTTTTAATGATGATACAATTACATTAACACCATTTATGGTTAAGCCATTATTTAGTTTGGGATATCATCATTTTATTGATAGAACAAGAGAAGCTCTTAGCATTGTGAATAAATTAGATTCGAAAAATGAATTCTATTATGTTGTTAATAATTTTGAACCAGAAATATCTGATTACAAAGATAATATTAAAAATTTAACAAAAGTTTATATAAATGATATTGATAAATATTTTTCAAAAGATTTTTATAAAATATGGGAAATATTATTTATATTCGATGTAATTAATCCAAAATTTAAAAATATAATATCATTATCATATACATCTGATAAATTGAATGATGATTGTGTTAATTGTATTAATAAATTTAGTGAAAAAATTTTAAATAAAGATACATCTGAGTTTAATTTTAAAAAAACTAAAACAGATAATAATATTGATTTTATTATTGCTATTGAAGATTCTGAAATAGTAAAGAAAAATATAAAAAAAATTGATAATAATAAAGAACAAGAGAGTTATGATTTAATTTTAGAAGAATTATTAGATATATTAAATTTACAGAAAAAAAATGGAAATATGATTTTAAAAATTTATGATACATTTACAATGATAACATTGAAAATAATTTATATTATTTGTGAATTATATGATGAAGTTTATATTTATAAACCACTTTTATCACGAAATAGTGAATCTGAAAAGTTTTTAATTTGTAAGAATTTCAAATATTCTTCATCTGATAAAATTTTAAGTGTAATTATTAATAAAATAAAAAATATTTTAAAAGAAATAAAATCATCAGATAAATTTTTGAATGATATATTTTTAAACTTAGAAATACCCGAAGATTTTATTAATAATTTTAAATTTATCAATACAAAAATAGTAAATAAACAGCAGATATTAATAAATGAAATTGTCAAATATATAAAAGAAAATAATTATTTTGGAGACAAATATCATAATTATAGAAATAATCAAATAGATTCTACAAAATGGTGGTTAAATATGTTTTTCCCCCCATCAAATAATCTCTATAAAATAAGTAAAGATAATATCGAAAAATTAGTAAAATCTACAAATGATAAAAATAATAGTGAAAAAGAAAAATTATTAGCAAGTATCAGTATATAAAATTTTAATTAAAGTTTAATAAATTAAATTAAAATTTTCTTTTATTTTTTATTGTAAAATATAATCCAAAAATTGCTATGATTAATATTAAAAATAGTAAAAAATATTTATAATAATCGGTTTCTATAGATTCATAATCTTCAAAATGTTCTTTATTTTCAGGATAATTACCATATAAAATACCATCATTTACAATATCTATTGGTGTATCATTAAAATTATTTTTTATTAAATCAATTGCATCATCATAACTGTATATTTTTTTATTATTACTTGCATTAACTTCATTATGTATATCAATTGTCCAAAATGTTAAATTTACTTTGTTTTCTAATACTTTATCAGTTAGTGGATATTTAAGTAAATTTTTTTTATAATGGTCGCTACACATTTTACATGGAAGAACATCTCCTAATGATGTAAAAAATTTTTTATAATTATCTTTTTCTATATCAGTTGGTTCAAGTGGGTATGCCATGGCAATGAAATGCATAAATTTCCATCCATGAGGACCCCAAATAGATGGTGTAATTTGTATCATATATATATATTATATAAAAATTTTTTAATTATTTAAAATTAAATCAATAATTTCTTTTTTCAACATTTTCGTATTTGTTTTTAGATTTTTACTTTTGCAAATTTCAGTTAATTCTATTTTCGTCATTTTATTTAATGTAGCAAATTCATAGTTATTTTTATGTACTTTCACGAAAATATTTTCATCTACATATTCATTAATTGGTATAAATGAATTAATAATTTCATTAAAGTTTTCATTTAATAGAAAGTGTTTATTAATAGTATTACCATGAAAATAAGTTATATTATTTCCTGATAAAATTTTTTTAATAATTAAATCATCGTAATAAAATGTTTTTTTCGACTTATTTTCAAAAATAATTGGTTCCCAATAATTATTAGAATAAGCTAATAAAAGTGTAACTTTCCATGGATTACATTTTTCATCAGGATATAATATATTATAATTATTAGTATCAAAATTTAATATTATTATATTAATATCTAAGATTTCTACTATTGTTTGAAAAAAATATATATCTTGGTTATTAATTAAATCTTTAATTGATAATTTATTAGTATCAATATATTTTTTTAAATATATTGATGGAGTAAATGTTTTTAATTCTTCAGTTATTGATTTATTAAATATTGTTACATAATCAATATCTTCTTCTTCAGAGTAAGATGAAAATTTATCATTTAATAATGTAATTAATGAAGTGTAAAATGAAATATTATTTTTTTTTGAATTATGTACTGTAACACCATATTTATAAAATTTATTTTGAAAAATATCAGAGAAACTTTGCGGAAATTTATCACTATATGTTAATATAAATTTTTTATTATAATCATTTTTACCAGAATTATTATTTTTCACTAAATATTTAATAATTGTATCGTAATTTAAGTCCATATATAATAATATATTAATATTTGTTTAGATCAATTTGTATTTTTAAATATTATTTGTTTAGGCTGATTCATATTTTGTGATATTTATGGATTATATTCTAATTGTAAAATAGTTTTATTTTTTGAAGTATCTTCTTTAATTTTTTCTAGAATAATAGTTAAGAAAAAATATAATTGATTTATTATATTTATTTTTGTTTGATTATATGGTCGTAATAATTTAATTATTTCATCAATTGTAAACCAACCAATATCTCCAATTTCATATATATCACTTATTTCTGCAATTTTATTTTCATTTGATGTACCAATATAATAAACATGTTTGTATGGTACAGCATTAGTTCCAACAAATTTTTCTTCTAAAAAATTTATTCTATCTAATAATGAAAAATTATATAAATTAGTTTCTTCGATAAATTCACGAATAGCACAATCAATATTTTTTTCATATCTATTACGTCTTCCTTTTGGAAACCCCCATTCGGGTGTAAGATAATTAGTTGTTATATTATCTAATATATTATTGGTTTTAATATAGTTAAATTTTCTTTTTGAACAATTCATTTCTTTTAAAAAATTTTTATTTCTTGCAGTTTTATTCCAAACACTATCCCATAAAATTTGAAAGTCTGATTTTTTTATTATATTTAATTCATTAATAGACATTAATGAACAAATTTTTTTTACATTCTCATAATCTTTTTCATCATATTTTCCTCTGATGAATTCAATATAACTTAAACTATGTTTTCTTTGAATTAATAAAAATTTAATATCATCTTTATATTTATTTATTTTTTGGATATAATTTAAATATTGATAGTTGAAATCTTCTACGTTGATAAATTTATTATATAAAAATTGTTCTATTTTAAATGTTGATATGTTTGCAATATTAAAACAGATTATTCCATAAGATATTATTGGTTCATTACATAATTTATTAATATGTCCAATCTTTCCACAATTTATACAATAATTTTGTGACATCTATTATTTAGTATATTTTTTTTTTTAAATCATTTTAAAATTTTTTTATTAAATATTTCTAATCAACCGATTCAATCTCAATTTTATTATCAGATTCTGATTCAGTTTCTATTTTAGTTTCTGATTCTAATTCTGTTTCTGATTCTAATTCTGATTCTGTTTCTGATTCTAATTCTGATTCTGTTTCTGTAGCTGATTCTATGTCAGTATGCAATTGCATATTTTTATACATATTATATATTTTCATATATTTTTTATAAATATTGGTGGATTGATTTATTTTATATGTATCATCACTATTATTCGATGAAGTTTCATTTGATTCATAATCTTCATTGTGAATATAAATATTTGTATCATTATTTGATTCTGATGTTGTATCATCATAATTATTATAATTATATATAGTATTTAGTTTATTAATACTATATTCATAATAATCTATTTCATCAGCAGTGTCATCAGGTTTATCATTAGGTTTATCATCAGCATTGTCATCAGCAGTGTCATCAGGTTTATCATCAGCATTGTCATCAGCATCGGCATTATCATCAGCATTATCATCAGCATTATCATCAGCATCGTCATCAGCATCGTCATCAGCATTGTCATCAGCATCGTCATCAGCATTGTCATCAGCATCGTCATCAGCATTGTCATCAGCATCGTCATCAGCATCGTCATCCGCATCGTCATCCGCATCGTCACCAACATCGTCACCAACATCGTCATCCGCATCGTCATCAGCATCAGGTTTATCATCAGTAGTATTAACTTTTTCATTAGAAAAATTATAATTCATAAAATTAAATTCAAAAAATTCTTGAAAATTTGGAAAGTAAACTATATCTTTATGTTTTGCTATTTTAATAATAATAATACGATCATTATTAGTTATTTTATAAAAATAATTAATTAAGGGAATTATACAGTTTACTGTAATTGTTTCAAGAATAGGTGTAATTAAAATTACTCCAACATATGTATTAATAAAAAATAAACAAGAAATTAAATTTAACATTATAATTATTTATTAATATTTTTTTATATATATATTTATTATTATCTTAATAATAATAATGAAAGTATACTCACATAGTTTACAAGGAAAAAGACAAACACAAGAGGATAATCATTATTCTTTATTAAATATTGATGGTTCAAATGAAAAATATAATTCGGTTAATTTTTTTGGAGTATTTGATGGTCATGGTGGATCACAAATATCAAAATATTTGAAAAATAATTTGCCTAATTTTTTTGTGCGAAAATTGGGTAATAAAAATATTTATAAAGATAAAGAAAAATTTTCAAAATACATTAATGAAGTATATAATTATTTACAAGATAATTTAAAAGTAAGACACCCACGTGCAGCAGAATATTGCGGTTCAACAGCATGTGTTGGAATTAATTATAAAAAAAACTTATGGATGATTAATGTAGGTGATTCGCGCGGTGTTTTATGTAATAAAGATGGTATTGCTGTACCTTTAACTACAGATCATAAACCAAATTTATCTGTTGAAAAAGAAAGAATTGAAAAATTAGGTGGTAAAATAACTTTTGATGGCGTTGATTGGAGAGTTAAATCATTATCATTGTCTAGGGCATTTGGTGATTTAGATTGTTGCCCTTATGTTACACATCTACCAAATATATATCGATATAAATTATCAATCAAAGATAAATTTATAATTATTGCTTGTGATGGTTTATGGGATGTTTTATCAAATGATGAAGCTGTAAATTACGTAAAAGAATTACAAAATAAAAATTTTAATGGAAATTATGCAAAAGAATTAAGTAATTATGCTTATGTAAAAGGTTCAATGGATAACATTACAACGATTATATACATGTTTCCAAATTAAATATGTAAATGTTATTTTGTAAAAATGATAAAACAAAAAAATATAATAGTAATATATAATATATACTAATAATTTATTAATCTAAATTTTTTTAAAATTAATAATATATATAATTATAATGAATGCTTTTGTAATAATACATTTTGGTGATAAAATTAAATATTTAGAACTAGAAATTTATTTATGTATAAATTTACGAAAAAATACAAAATATGATATTATATATTTATATTCAAAATATGATACACCTGATAATTTTATAGAAATTATTAAAAATTATGTTACTAAAACTATTCCATATGATGATAAATATGTTACATATGATATTAATAATTTTAAATCAATATATAAACATTTTAATACTTTAAGAACATGTAATTTTTTATTTGCTTATGTATTAATTGAATATAAAAAGATTTGTATTATTGAATCAGATACAATTATTTTAAAAAATATTGATTCAATATTTGATATTAAATCACTTGAAATATTAACATTTTTTTATATAAATTATGTTATGAATAATAATAAAATTATTATAAATAAAAAAAAATTATTAAAAATATGTGATTATTATAGTTATGTTAATGGTGGAGTATTATTAATTGAACCATCAATAAAAAAATATGAATTATTATTAAAAAATATTAAATTAATAGTAAAAAATAAATGTGTTAATCCAAATGAAACATTATTTTTATTATCATATGATTATGTTTATAATTTACCATTTAAATACAATGGAATGAAGATGTATCTAAATAAATATAGTAAATTATTTAATATTAATATGAAACAATATTTAACTGTTGTACATGTTCATACATCTGAATATAAACATTTAGATATTATAAAAGATAATTATTTAGAAAAAATAAAAAAAGATTATTTAT
>Ga0136644_10002992_pt1 | contig 12699 bp, 13 predicted proteins | sample C_130820_EF_Meta_FD_94780 | JGI IMG/M metagenome (GOLD analysis project Ga0136644, IMG submission 94780) | Freshwater microbial communities from Lake Croche, Canada to study carbon cycling - C_130820_EF_MetaG (v2) (version 2) | ecosystem: Environmental > Aquatic > Freshwater > Lake | place... | reverse complement strand
GCTAAATAGTTTCTTGGCGTGTGCGCCGCTTTCCCAGACGATCTTGTCATAGTCGGGCTTGAAAGCTTCACCCTTAGCAAGGCGAGGGTGGTTCGCTAAGATCATGAAATAAAAATCGCGCCAGATGAGCTCACTTAGCCAAATCGTTGCGCCCATACTGCCAGCAAGCATGCGTCGATGGGCGTCACGGACTAAGCCTCTAATAGAGAGCATGCCAAAACGCAGATGTGTCGATAGGTAGCTCACACCTTTGATCGCAGGAAAGTCTCTGCCAATTTGGTACTGATCAATACGTGAGAGGAAGTCTTCCAAAAAAGCCTGACCACCCTCTGAGCCAGGTGGTAGATAGGCTTCAATCCCTGTTGCACAAAAGCCCATGGACTCCAGGGAAGGAAGCCCCAGATCTAATTTTTTGGGAATGGCTGCAAATTGCCCTGGCTTGGGATTGCATTCGTATGCTGCTAGATCTTTTTCTTGTAAGGTTTTAAGCCAATTATTTTTATAAGGCGTAAAGACAGAGAAGACCGTATTTGAGTTGGTGAGGATTTCTTTTTTCTCAAAAATGACTTGATCTTTAAATTCTAAAAATTCAATATTCTGATCATGCAGCGTCGCTTGAATAGATTCATCTCTTGCAATTGCTGATGGCTCATAGTCTCTGTTGGTAAAGACAGCATTGACGCCAAGCTCTTGGGCAATTTGAGGAATGCATTCGCTTGGTTTGCCAAAGCGTACGATCAGGCCGCCACCTTGTACCTTTAGTTCTTGATCGATTTGTTGTAAGCCTTGCCAAATGAAATCAACGCGACGATCATGTTTAAGACCTTGAGAATCGAGCTCCCCCCGTAAAAGGGGTTTGAGGATATCGATGTCAAAGATAAAGGTCAGCCAGACTTCCTTGGCCTCTTTAAGGGCGTGGGATAGCGCAGCATTGTCATAAAGACGCAGATCACGACGGAGCCAAACTAGAGCTTTTTTCATAGCCCCTATCATATGATTTATCAACAAAAAGCGCTTGCAGAGACCTTAATTTCTGTAAAATGCAATATATGACTTCGGCCAAAAAAGCACCCCTTGCTTCTGATTCAGGATCTTCGCTAGAGTCTTCAATTTCTTTCTCCGCCGATCATTTAGCCAATCAATTTTTGGTTGCCATGCCCGGAATGGTTGACCCAAATTTTGCTGGTACCGTCATTTATCTCTTTGAGCACACTGAACGTGGTGCAATGGGTCTGGTGGTGAATAGGCCAACGGAGCTGGACCTTGGAACTTTATTTGACAAGATTGAGCTCAAATTAGAAATTGCGCCATTGTTAGAGCAGCCAGTCTATTTTGGCGGACCAGTTCAGGTGGAACGTGGCTTTGTCTTGCATGAATCTAATCCCAACCCTGCTTATAGCTCTTCCTTGATTATTCCTGGTGGTCTAACGATGACTACTTCTAAGGACGTACTTGAGGCGGTAGCTTCAGGAACTGGCCCAAGCAAGTTCCTGATGACTTTGGGCTATGCTGGATGGAGTGCTGGACAGCTTGAAGAGGAAATTACCTTGAACGGCTGGATCAATGTGCCTCTCTCCCAACAGCAAATGGCTGAAATTATTTTTGATACCCCTTACAGTCAGCGCTATGAGAAAGCAATGAGCCATTTGGGCTTTGATATTTCTCATCTCTCGGGCGAGGCAGGGCATGCCTAGTGATGCGCCGATAACCGTCATGGCCTTTGACTATGGAACCCGCCGGGTGGGGGTGGCAGTTGGCAATACAGAGCTTAGGGCTAGTCAAGCATTAAAGACTATTGCAGCCGCCAACATAGATGCGCTATTTTCCGAAATTGAGCGTGTTTTGCAGGAATGGCAGCCTGGGCAAATCATTGTGGGTCTGCCGATGCATCCTGATGGGGCTGAACATGAGATGACTGCGAAAGCAAAACGCTTTGGCAACCAAATACATGGCCGTTTTAACTTGCCAGTCACCTGGGTGGATGAGCGCTATACGTCGGCAATTTTGGAAGGTAATCCCCAGATGAACGACAATCTAGATGCGCATTCTGCTGCGCTAATCCTTGAGCAATATTTTGCAGAACATCACTAAGTGTTGGAAATAAGAATGAATGCTGAATCCCTTTACCAAAAGCTTCTAGAAAACTTGTGCACTCGACTACAGTCGGACTCTTTTGAGCTTGCTGGACTAGCGATGGGTGGCGCTTGGATTGCTGAACGTTTGGCGCAAGATTTAAATTTGCCCCACTTTGGTGTGATTAACGTTGCCTTTCATCGTGACGATTACGCAGAAAAAGGGATGACTGCTTTAAGAACAGCGAGTACATTGCCTACTCAGTTGCCTTTTGATGTTAATGGGGCAAAAGTGATTTTGATTGATGATGTTCTATTGACCGGTAGAACAGTTAGAGCGGCTCTAAATGAATTGTTTGATTTTGGTAGGCCAGCCCAGGTGGAGTTGATGGTCTTGGCAGATCGGGGTCGGCGTGAATTACCCATTACGGCCAATTTTGTTGGGGCAGAAATTCAGGTTCCGGATCAACAGATTTTGGTCTTAGAAAAAGATACGGCTGGTAAGTTCAGCTTTCAGCTCGAGGAGCGTGAATAATGAATGCGGCAAATCAATTTAATTCTGCTGGCGAGTTAACTCACCTCCTGACATTAGAGGGCCTGCCAAAAGAGCAAATTCTGCATATTCTGGATACTGCAAAACAGTTCGTTAGCGTGACGGATCCAGCTCGTGAGGTCAAAAAGGTTCCTTTGTTGCGGGGTAAGAGTGTCTTCAATCTCTTTTTTGAAAACTCTACTCGTACTCGCACTACTTTTGAGATTGCTGCTAATCGTTTATCAGCCGACGTGATTAATTTGGATATATCCACCTCTTCTACGGCTAAAGGAGAAAGCCTTTTAGATACGATTGATAATTTGGTGGCAATGCAGGCAGATATTTTTGTGGTTCGTCATAGCGTTTCTAAAGCCCCAATTGAGATTGCTAATCATGTGCCTCCGCATGTTCATGTGGTTAATGCGGGTGATGGCAGCAATCAGCATCCCACTCAAGGTTTGCTGGACATGTATACGATGCGTCACTTCAAACAGAATTTCAAAGGCTTAAAGGTTGCGATCGTTGGCGATATTGTTCATAGTCGCGTAGCTAAATCCAATATCCATGCATTAACTACCTTGGGCTGCGAGGATATTCGCGCAATTGGCCCTGAGAGCTTATTGCCCAGTGATTTGGACATGCTGGGCGTGAAAGTCTTCCATAGTATGGAAGAAGGACTTAAGGATGTCGATGTTGTAATGACCTTGCGCATTCAAAAAGAGCGCATGGAAGCCGGTCAGGTGCCTGAGGGAGATGCATTTTTCAAGCAATATGGATTAAATCCTACTCGCTTAGCCTTGGCTAAATCAGATGCGATCGTTATGCACCCAGGCCCCATGAATCGTGGCGTTGAAATTGACTCTGCAGTTGCTGACGGATCTCAGTCAGTAATCCTGAATCAGGTGACCTTTGGGATTGCTGTACGCATGGCGGTCATGTCTATCGTAGCGGGTAACTAAGCTAAGTTATTACAGTTAGCGTGAGTAAGCATCTAGAAACCTTGCCAACTAAAAATCGTTGGCTGATTTTGTCTCATGGTTTCAATATGGATGGGCGCGCTGCAAGTCAGACAATCACCGACAAGATTCCTTATTTATTGGAGGCTGGTATAGAGCCAGTTGTATTTAGTGCTATCACTGGTATCAAAGATCAGCGCTTTCCTCATCGACAATTTTTAGGTTGGGGTCCTGCAGCATTTCGGTTTGATTTTCGTCATTGGATAGCGAATCAATACGGTCGTGGTCTTTTATACAAAGTCCTCACTCGAACTATTTCTGTTTTCTTAGCCCCCTTAATTGCCCTGGAAAAACTAATCTTGGGATACTCAAGTCAATGGTCATGGGCCATGCCTGCATTTGTGCATGGACTGAAATTGATTCGTGACGGCCAGATTGATGTAGTCTATTCAACGGGCGGTGCATGGTCGGCTCACTTGGCTGGCTTATGGCTGAAGCGGGTAACAGGTGTGAAGTGGATTGTGGAGGTTCATGATCCCCTCGTAATTCGTAAGAGTCCGGTCGATGATGGGTCTGAGAGACCCAAAAATCGTGATGCCCAATTTAGGCAATACTTGGAAAAGCAAATCATTCGCTACGCAGATTTCGTGTGGTGGTTCACGGAGGGTGCGTTGCATTACGCCAAAGCGCGTAATCCCAATCTCAATGCAGAGGGAAATGCCATAGGTTTTATGGTGCTTCCTGGGGCTAATCCGCCTGGCGGGCTAACTGAGGCTAGAGCGCATCAATATCAAGAGACGCTCAATCTTTGTCATTTTGGTTCCCTTGCTAAAGATCGATCGCTATCAACAATCTTGAATGCAGTGAGTAGCTTGTTAAAAAAATATCCCCATGCTCGTCAGCAAATTCGGATTCATGCTTATGGCGCATCTTTGGATGCACTCACATTAGAGGCTTTGGAAGAATTCAATTTTCAAGATATGCTTCTGGCCCATGGGCGACTTGAAAAAGATCCATTGACTGGAAAGTCCGGTCGTGAGCAGGTGGTTAATAAGATGCAAGAGGCAGACGTGCTGATTCTGCTGCATGGTAATGATGAGTGGTGCGCAGAATATATCCCTTCGAAATTTTATGAGTATCTTTGGACGGGTAGGCCAATTTGGGGCATTGTTCATCACAATCCCCAGCTCGATCAAATGTTGTCTGAAAGAGGTGCTTATTTGAGTCAAGAAGGAGATATTGAGGGCATTAATATGGCTCTAGAAAGGATTTGGTTGGACTGGGAGCAAAAGCGCCTATCACGCCCAATTGGCGCTGCTATAGGGGTTGACCAAGCAGTCGCTACAATCTTAGATATTGTGCAGGCTCCAGTAAATTCTTTGAATCACCACTCTTAAAGATCGCCATGTTGAATTTTGTTTTGTACTGCTGCACATTCCGCAAGGACTTGAAAAGAACCGTCAAGTTGGCGCAAAGTATTAAAAAGCACAATAAAACCAATATCCCTTTTTATATTTCTGTTCCGGCCGAGGATGTCGATCTTTTTAAGGATTATCTAAAAGATTATCAAGTCATCATTTTTGATGAAAAAGGCATCTTCAAAGCAAATCCAAAGTTAAACATTGAGCAGTTGTACTCCATTCGGGGCGGCCTAAGACAGCAAGTCATTAAGTCTGAATTTTGGAGGCTTGGAATTTCAGAGAACTATTTGGTGCTAGATTCAGACTGCATCTTTATTCGTGATTTTGACGAGAGCGATTTTATTTTTAGTGGCGATACTCCCTATTCTGTGATCCATGAGGGACGTGATGTACTGCAGGCAACGGAGCGCTTTGGTCCAAAAAAGATCAGACAGCACTTTTTAGCAGATCGCGAGCCTATCAAGGCAGCCTTAGGTCGTAAGGGGGTGACTTATGACTTTGGCTATGCACCTTTTTTGTGGAGTCGAAAGGTTTGGGAGTCTCTAGACAAGAATTATCTGACCCCAAATCGCATGAATTTCTTGGACGCTGTTTTGCTCTGCGGCTCAGAATTCACCTGGTATGGTGAGTCCCTGATTAATTTCAGAGCCATCCCAATTTATCCGCGTGAGCAACTATTTAAGCATTATCACTACGAGCATCAGCTATGGGCTGACCAAATCCTAGGGTACAAAGAAAAGATCCTTGCTCATGATTACTTAGGCGTTGTTTATCAGTCTAACTGGGAGAGTTGGGGTGACTTTGGGCCATCCAATAAGAGCTTTGCCTCTTTGACATGGAGATCAGCCAAGCGGGTTCTGAAGAAAATTCAATTCAAGCTATCACTATTACTCGGCTTTATTTAATTTATCCCGACTAATCAGCAATGCTTAATTTATCTAACGTTACATTGCTTTGTGTAGAAACGCGTGATCCAAATTTAGCGCATTGGGCCATTGATCGATGCTTGAGTGGAACCCAATTTGCTAAGATTGTATTGATTACCGATCTCAAGCGTCTAGGTGATAAAAGGTCTGATATTGAATATGTTCAGGCCCCGCAGATTAGGACTACCAAAGATTATTCAGACCTCTTGTTGACCGATTTAGATCAATACGTCGTAGGTAGCCATGTTTTAGTGATTCAGTGGGATAGCTTTGTGATTCATCCGGAATTATGGACAGACGACTTTCTCTCTTATGACTATATTGGGGCAGTGTGGCCTCATCACCCTGAAAGCCCCGTTGGTAACGGAGGTTTTTCATTGCGTTCACAAAAGCTGCTACAGGCTATTAAAAAATCGGGTTTTATTAAGCGTCATCCGGAAGACTATTGCATCTGCATGGATAACAAGTCTTTTTTAGAGCAAGAATGCGGCATTCGAATTGCACCGGCAAATCTTGCCGAACAATTTGCTGTAGAACGTTCACCATGGCATAAGGCTTTTGGTTTTCACGGGTTTTTTAATTTCGGCAGAGTTTTAAACGACGAGGCTTTAGGATCTTTCCTGAATATGCTTCCAGAGAATTATTTAAATGGCCTTGATACTTATGATTTAGTAGCCCATCTTCAGCAAGAGGGAAGATTAAGAATCGCAAAAGAAATAGCTAAAAAAGTACGCTTTAGATTGAAAATGCGTAAGCGTTACTTGCGATTAAAGTGGTGGCTTTTTACCGCAATTGATCACTAAGGCTAGGTACATTGAGTTAAGTATTTTTTTAGCGGCTTAAGAACGGACTCTGGTAATTGATATTGTTCTTTGTCGCTTAACTTAGTTTTCCGATCATATAAATCGGTGCCGGTAAGAATCTTTTGTTGAATTTCTTCTTTAGATAAATTTTTGTACTGGCTTAGATTTTCGACGTCACTAATAGCCATAATTTTGGCCATAATTTTAGCTTCATCCATAAAGTAAGAAAAATGCCAGCCAGCATTTTTGATGTGTCTTAGATCATCCTTATGACTTCTCAATTTATGGGGTAACAGTTTTTGCAGCGTACCTAGATTTGTAAAAATAGATCCATAAAATCGATCTTCCGGAGCAGCATTTTTTATGTTGTAGTAAAAAAAGAGTTGCTCACAGCTAAAGCACAGCTTGGTTTTTAAGGCCTCTGGCTCGGTCAGTAGAGTTAAAGCTTCGTTAATTGCTTTCTCATTCGGAAATTCATCTAGATCGCTAAAAATCACTATATCAGTTGGCTTAAAGCGCTTAAGTGGTATTAGTGTTGAATTTCGTTGTGCATCCTGAATCTTCCATAGCAAGCGGTTTTTTCGCTTCCTATAGCGTAATCGTTTAATTAACCATGCGATAGAGAAAAGATTGATGTTCTCTCTGTGATAAATAATTTTTTCGGCAAAAGGAAGAGTAGCGATTAAATCGTTGCTTAGTAGAAATTCTTTTTGTTTTCCCGAAAAATCGATATTTGCTTCGGAGATAATGAAATAGTCAACTGTATCTCCAAGATACTCTAGACGCGCTTTTAGTAGGTCTAATTCGTTGTAGAAGAGGAAGGTATCTAGTAACAGAGGATTTTTTGAGGGCTGCATCACTACTTGGAAAACTCTGAAAGAAAGCGCAATGGATCTGTTGGATTCAGGTAGCCTTGCTCTAAGTGCAAGGAAAGTCCTGGAATACAAATGCCTAGATACCGTTTTGGCTTAGACCAAAACTGAAGTCGGCGTGGAATTTGCTTAATAAAGCGTGATTTTGGAAGCAATGGCTGTTTGGTAATGACACAGAAATTATCAAAGTCGAAATCTTTTTTAGCTGTTTTTGTGATTGACCAAATATCGGCATCTGCTTTTAGGGTTTTACCAGTCACTGCAAAAGTCATCGTAGTGGAATTAGACGTTCTCCATATCTGAGTAGGCCCCTTGACGATTTCGGTAAATTCAGAATATCGGTTTGCCTTGGCGTAGGGATTTATTGGCATCCCAGCAACCTTGTACTTATCGGAGTGATCGTAGAGGGTTACATAGTCAAAGTACTGCAAGCCCTCCTCAATAGCAGTTGGTGCTTCAGGAAGATGAAGGTAATCATCTTCCGCAAAATAAAGAATGTCTTCATCTTTTGCGAACCCCAAAGCAAGCTCATAGAGCTTCCAAAAGGAACCTGGATTACCTAATTGGGTTTCGATGAGCTGATCAAATTGGTAGTCAGCCCTAAGACGCGATAGAAGGGCTTCATCACAATTGTCTGCAACGCAAATAAACTCCCAGTCTTTAAAAATTTTGGTTAGGTTATTCAGGGAGTCAAATTTATTGATCCCATCCACCTTGACTTTGGGGTATCCCTTGCTGCTGATGCGAAAAAGAACTATTTTACGCATAGGAATAGGCTAATTTTTATTAAAATCATGGACTTACCGATAAGTAGGGCCTTACATGGCTATAAGCAATGATAATCTAAGGCTTATCTAACAATAAGGTTTTTTATGATTTTAGTAACCGGTGGCGCAGGCTTTATTGGAGGTAATTTTGTTTTGGATTGGCTCTCCAACCCAAATGCTGAGGGTATCGTTAACCTTGATAAATTAACCTATGCAGGTAACTTAGCTACTCTTGGGTCTCTCAAGGACGATCCCCGCCATGTATTTGTTCATGGCGATATTGGAGATAAAGCACTAGTAACCAAATTACTAAAAGAGTATCAGCCTCGTGCTATTGTGAATTTCGCAGCAGAGAGCCATGTGGATCGCTCGATTCATGGGCCTGCTGAATTTGTGCAAACCAACATCGTTGGCACATTTAATTTATTAGAATGCGCTCGTGAATATTGGAATTCCCTTGAGGATTCTGCAAAAGAAAGATTTCGCTTTCATCATGTATCGACTGATGAGGTTTATGGTTCGCTCTCTGCAACAGATTCTGCTTTTACTGAAACCAATCCTTACGAGCCTAATAGTCCTTACTCCGCATCAAAGGCAGCCTCTGATCATTTAGTACGCGCTTGGTTTCATACTTATGGATTCCCAGTGGTAACAACCAATTGCTCGAATAACTATGGGCCTTATCATTTCCCAGAGAAATTGATTCCTCTGGTGATATTAAATGCCCTGAATAACAAGCCTTTACCAATTTACGGTGATGGCCAGCAGGTGCGCGATTGGCTATATGTTGGTGACCATTGCTCAGCTATACGTGTAGTGCTAGAAAATGGAAAATTAGGTGAGACCTACAACATTGGTGGCTGGAATGAAAAGGCCAATATTGATGTCGTAAAAACGATTTGTCGCATTCTGGATGAGTTAAAGCCCCGCGGGGATGGCAAGAGCTATTCGGAGCAAATTAGTTTTGTAAAAGACCGCCCTGGGCACGATCGCCGCTATGCAATTGATGCTAGTAAAGTGGAGCGTGAGCTGGGCTGGCGTCCTGCAGAAACCTTTGATACTGGCATTCGTAAAACAGTGCAATGGTATTTAGATAATCCTATTTGGGTAGAGGGCGTAGTCAGTGGCTCTTATCGCGACTGGCTTAATAAGCAGTACAACTAATTCATTAATGAAGAACGAGCAAATGAATATTCTCGTCTTTGGTAAAGATGGTCAGCTAGGAAAGGCCTTTCAAAAGTTATTGAGTGCAAAACCGTATTCAGGTATGCATATTCAGTATATGGGGCGCGAGCAATGCGATCTTAGAGATCCGATTGCTATCTCCCAGTTATTGGATGATGCTAAACCGAGTCTTATTATTAATGCTGCCGCCTATACCGCAGTTGATAAAGCTGAAGAGGAGTCTGAAATAGCGTTTGCGATTAATGCTAGAGCGCCCGAACTGATGGCCCGTTATGCAGTCGAGCACAAAACCACATTTTTGCATTACTCAACGGACTATGTTTTTGACGGTAGTAAAGAAGGCTTTTACTCCGAGGGCGATCCACGCAATCCTTTGAGTGTTTATGGAAAAAGTAAAGCGGCAGGTGAAGAGGCAGTTGAAAAGATTTTTAATGGAGCCCAGCGAGGGCAGTATGCAATTTTCCGGACCAGTTGGGTCTATGGTGATGGTGGTAACTTCATCAAAACAATGCTGCGCCTTGCAAAAGAGCGCGAAGAACTCAAAGTCATTGCAGATCAATATGGGGTGCCAACAAGTGCCGACTGGTTGGCTCAGCTTAGCTTGAATTTAGTCTTCAATCAGAACCTCCATCTCAGAGAATTTCCTTCGGGTATCTATCATGCAGTTCCTGCTGGAGAAACCAGCTGGTATGGCTTAGCGCAACTAGCAGTTCAAATTGCCTCAGATGGAGGCCTGGAGATGAAGGTAGAGCCCAATGCAATCAAGCCTATCCCAGCCGTTGAATACCCTTTGCCAGCTCCTCGACCTCAAAATTCACGGATGAATACCGCTAAATTAGTTAAAGCTATGGAGCAGATTGGCGATATGTCAAAATTGCAGCACTGTAAGCGTCCTTGGGATGACGAAGTAAAGACTTATGTCTATAGGCTTGCCCAAGAGAAACTCATTTAAAGGCTAAAAGTATGGCGGTAAATCGTAAAGGCATTATCTTGGCAGGGGGCTCTGGTACGCGCTTATATCCAGTGACCCAAGCAGTTTCTAAGCAACTGATGCCGGTTTACGATAAGCCAATGGTGTACTACCCATTAAGTACCCTAATGTTGGCTGGTATTCGAGATATCTTATTGATCTCTACTCCCCATGACACTCCTCGCTTTGCTGAACTCTTAGGCGATGGTTCGCAGTGGGGATTAAATATTGAGTATTGTGTACAGCCCTCCCCAGATGGTCTTGCTCAGGCTTTTACTCTGGGTAAAAACTTTGTAGGTAATAGTCCGAGTGCTTTGGTATTAGGCGATAACATTTTTTATGGCCATGAATTAGTAGACCAATTAGATAGCGCTAACAATCGGGTATCAGGTGCCACGGTATTTGCGTACCATGTGAATGATCCAGAGCGCTACGGTGTAGTTGAGTTTGATAAGGATTACAAAGCCCTCTCAATTGAGGAGAAGCCATTAGATCCCAGAAGTAACTATGCGGTTACAGGCCTATATTTTTACGATAATCAGGTATGTGATATCGCCGCTTCAATTAAGCCCAGTGCCCGTGGAGAGCTGGAAATTACGGATGTGAATCGCGCTTATCTTGCTAAGAATGAACTGAGCGTTGAGATCATGGGTCGGGGTTTTGCATGGCTAGATACCGGCACTCACGACTCCTTATTAGATGCTGCCGGCTTCATTGCTACCTTGCAAAAGCGCCAAGGCCTCATGGTGGCTTGCCCAGAAGAAATTGCATATCGTCAGGGTTGGATCAGTGCGAATGTTGTTGAAAGGGTTGCCGCTCAACTGAGTAAAAACAGTTACGGACAATATCTCCAGAAGATTCTCAAAGAGCTCAATACTTCAGCCCAGCCGATCTCTTTATCTGTAAAAAAGGGTGGGAAATGAGTTCGGCCTCTAAGGTGCAGGTAAGCCCCACTGCAATTCATGATGTTTTACTTATTGAGCCAAAGGTGTTTGGAGATGAGCGTGGTTGGTTTACCGAATCCTTTAATGCTCTGGACTTTGCAAATGCGACAGGCTTAGAGGTCGAGTTTGTACAAGATAACCATTCTTTTTCTCGCCAATGGACTTTACGTGGTCTCCACTATCAGCTCGAGCACACTCAAGGCAAATTGGTGCGTGTCGTTGCAGGCAGCGTATTTGATGTCGTCGTAGATATTCGTAAAGACTCACCAAGTTTCGGCAAGTGGGTAGGGGTTGAGCTCAGCGCTCAAAATCACAAACAGCTTTGGATTCCTCCAAAACTCGCCCATGGTTTCCTGGTCCTTTCAGAGACTGCTGAGTTTTTATATAAAACAACCGATTACTATCATCCACAGAGCGAAGCCTGCTTGGCATGGAATGACCCAACTGTTGGGATTGAATGGCCTTTGCCTGCAGGAACATCGCCCAATATGAATGCCAAAGATGCTGCTGGCTTACTTTGGGATGCTGCGCCGAAGTTTTAAGCTCCTATGAGCAATTTATCTATCAATAATCCTGCCGCCTCTACAAAAATTTTATTGGTGAAACTCTCCTCGCTTGGGGATGTATTGCATAACCTACCGATTGTTTGGGATATGCGTGCACGCTTTCCAGATGCACAGATAGATTGGGTGGTTGAAGAGGGCTACGTACATCTTCTAGAGCCGCTATTAAGTAAAGCTGGATTTCAAGGAATTGATCGCATCATTCCTTTTGGCTTGCGTCGTTGGAAAAAGAATCTTTTCAAGCTGGATACCTGGCAGCAGTTCTTTGCATTTAAGAAACAATTGCAAGCGGTTGCATACGACTACGTGATAGAAACCCAGGGACTTCTGAAGTCAGCTTTAGTTTGTGCGCTTGCCAATAAGGCTCCTGACGCTATTGTGGCTGGATTAGCAAATGCTACCCAGTACTCTGGGTATGAGCCCATCGCCCGAAATTTTTATAACCAATGTGTTCAGGTCCCTATTGATTGTCACGCAGTAGATCGGTCTCGCTGGGTGATTTGCTCCGCCTTTGGTTGGCCTTTGTTAGATCGCACAAATACACCTTTGTTCTATCCAGAATCATTCACTCAAAACTTAATTGAACATAAGATAGCAGGCATACAAAAACCTTACGTATTGTGCTTTCATTCAACCGCTAGAGAAGCGAAGCGCTGGTCAAACCAAAACTGGGTTGAACTGGGGAATG
>Ga0136644_10002990_pt1 | contig 12703 bp, 10 predicted proteins | sample C_130820_EF_Meta_FD_94780 | JGI IMG/M metagenome (GOLD analysis project Ga0136644, IMG submission 94780) | Freshwater microbial communities from Lake Croche, Canada to study carbon cycling - C_130820_EF_MetaG (v2) (version 2) | ecosystem: Environmental > Aquatic > Freshwater > Lake | place... | reverse complement strand
GCAGCCTGAGCGCACGTGGGGCGGGGCATGGGCCCCGCCCCACGTGGTGAACTCATGCCTTCTGCTTCTTCACGCGGCACGCGGGGGCCTCGGCGAGCGAGAACACGAGGAGTTCCTCGCCCGTCACCGTCGAGATGTCGTGGTGCACGCTCACGAGCTTCACGCCCACGGCATCCTCCACGATCGACTCGAGCCGCGGACGGCCGGAGGACACCATGTGCGACCGAACCTGCTTCAGCAGGGAACGGCCGTTGCCGTTCTCCTGTCCGTTTGCGTGGGGATGGCCGTTTCCGTCGCCGTTGCCGCGAGCGTCCTGCGGTGCGACCAGCTGGCGTTCGGCCGCGGTGAGAACCCCCTGCAGCCGCACGACCAGGAGCGTGCCGATCAGGTGCGAATGGATGTCCTTGGGACCGCGACCGATGAACTCCTGCTGGAATCTCGAGATGCCCTCGCAGACCGCGGCCTCGATTTCACCTTGAGATTTCATCGGTGTCCGCTCCCCGCTCACGATTGCCGGGGGCCGGCTTCCATCCGGGTGGCTGGCAGTGCGGCGGGGCGCACGGTCGGCGTCGCGGCGGGCCTGGTTGCGTCCCGCTGGGCTTGGCCGTTGCCGTTGCCGTTGCAGATGCGGTCCCAGACTTCGCGGCGATGGATCGGCATCTTCGTGTCGGCTTCGAAGCCGAGCCGCACGCGGCCGCCCTCGATGTCGAGGATCGTGATTTCGAGCATCACTTCCTGGTCCTCGGGTCGCCCGATCACGATGCTCTCGCGGTTCTTTCTCGTCAGCACCAACATGGTTCACCTCTTCATGGTTGAGGGTCCCTCCCGGAAACAACAGCTCAGCTGCGGTCGGCTCCTGTGCCGGCCGCTCCATTGGCGTGCAGATGGGCGTTCACGGGCACTCCCAGTGCCGGCAGCCCCTGTCCGAGGAGCAACAGCTCCACGGACGATTCGGTCGTGAATGTCTTGATGACGCTGCATGTCGCCGCGTCGACGTGCACGAGCCCGGCGTCGAGTCCGACGCCGGTGCTCCGGCGGACGTGGTGCACGAGCGCCTCGTGCGACGACTCGAACACGTCGTGGTGGAAGTCTTCCACGCGGCGGAAGCCGCCCGAGTCGGTCGCCAACTGTCGCTCCAGCGGCGAGAACGAGCCGTGCAGGCTGACCACGACGCGGTCGCCGCTGGCGACCACCATGACGCTGTGGGGAGCCCGTCCGAGGAGCACGTGCTCGAAGGCTCCGATGGCTCGGGCCACCCGACGCGCCAGGTGGGCCGACGGGGCGTCGCTGGATGTCAGGGGGTCGGAATTGAACCGCTGATGAAGCAGGATCGACATCGGGGGGAGCCTCGCTGGGTCGATGGTGTCGCCGCGTTCGTGCATGCCTGGCATTCGCTTCGTCGCATGTTTCGTTCCGCGCCCCGGAGGCGGTCTCCGGGGGCGGACAAAAACAAAAAAAGCCGGCGTGGGAGGTCGCCCGAAGGCACCCTCTCGCGCCGGCTTACGCTGCGACGGACCACCCGGACTTACGCCGGACTGCCCCTCGACTCGTCTTCCGTTTTTCTTGTTTCAGGCCGAATTCTGGCGTTTTTTCGATCCGCCATCATCCGACAGCGGGATTATATTGGGCAAGATGGGGAACGCAAGGAAAATTTTCCGGCGCCCCCCTGCAGGCTCACGAACCGCCGACGATCACGACGAAATCACCACCACGCCAACCCCCACCGAGGTGGGGTTTCGTGGGTGGTGTCCGGAGCGTGGAGGAGTCGGCCGTGATCGATGGTCGGACCATCAAGTCGCAGGGGGAGATGGAGGCCGCAGTGTGCGACGTCATTTCGCGGTTCCAGCAGGAGTACATGGGCCGCGGTCCGCGCGACATCCACACGCATCTCATTGAAAACAAGCTTTTCGTCCACCTGCAGGGCGTGCTCACGGCGGCCGAGCAGCGGTTGATCGAGTCGCATTCCGCGGGCAACGGACGCGGCGCCGAACTGCTCAAGCAACTCCGCAGCCATCTTGTCCTCGCCGGCCGGCCGCTGCTCGAGAAACTCGTGCACGACGTGACGGGCACCCAGCCGGTGAGCGTGCACCACGACATCAGCACCGCCACCGGCGAGGAGGTGATCGTGTTCACGCTCTCCGCCGTGCCCAGCGTGCGCGACAGGAGGCGGAGGTGAGACACCGTGTCGGGGTGTCGGCAGGCGGCGGCCCCCCGTGACACGCGGCGACGTTCCCGGTCGGTTGCCGAAGGCGTTCGGCAGATCGCGCGGCCGGCGGCCCGGGGGGCATCCCCGGCCGCCGGCCGTCTCGCGCGGCGACTGTCGGGATTGCAAGGCGTGCCGGGGAACTGGTGTGCCGCTTCGGGCCGGATCCGTGCGATACTCGTGATTCACGGCTCCCGGATCGGTTCCCGCCAGCGCCCGCCCTGCTCCCGCACGCCGCCCGATGGATACGACAGCCCGCGTCGAGGAGATCCACCGCGCCATCGAGCGGGCCGCCGGCTATCTGCCGACGCAGGGCCCGATCGGCGTCTTCGTGGCGCAGAACATTCTGCAGGGATTCGAGGACAGGCCGTTCGAGGAAGCGGTCGTCGAGGCGGCCGGCCTGTACGGCACCGAGCCCTTCCTGTCGGAATCGAGGTATCGGGAGGAGCTGGCAGCCGGCCGCATCCGCATCGGTGACCTCGAGGCCGTCCTCGACGACGAACTCGGCGGTCGCGGCGACGAGTCCCTCGCCGGCGGCCGGGTCCAGTTGCGGACGCTCCTGCTCGCGCTCCTCCAGCACCCTGTCCGGCAGGAGGATGACGTGGCGGTGCGGTGGACGCTGACCGAGAGCGACGCCATCGATCGCGAGCCGCTGTCGGATCTGTGGCACGCCTGCGTGGAGGCGGTGTCCCTGATCCGCGCCCCGGTCTTCGGCCGTCGCCCACCCGTGCGGTTTCGCGACCTGATCGCGGCGCTCGACCCGGAGATCGACACCGACGCCCTCGTGCATCCGTTCCTGATCCGGTTGTGTGCCGCGTTTCTCGACCAGGGCGTCGCCGCGTGGCCGATGCCGGGACGCCAGCGGGGGTTGCTGGCGGCCGTGGCCGATCTCTACTCGATCCGCCTCGGCCCCACCGAGCCTTGGAGCGGACGACTTCCCGGCGCCTTGGCCGCCGTCCGCGGGAAGTCCGCCACCGACGTGATCGTCGCAGAGCTCCGGCTGCTCGGCATCCCGCCGGAGCAGCAGTCGGAATTGATCGTGGCGTCGATCCTCGCCCTGCGCGGCTGGGCCGGGATGATCCGGCAGTTTGAGCAGCGGCCCGACCGGGCGCCGGTGGAGGCGGTCCCGGCCCGCCTCGAGGACTTCCTCGCGCTCAGGCTGCTGCTCGATCGCCTCGCCACGCAGTGGATCGCCCCGCGGTTCGGCTGCAGCGGCGATCTCGCGGGCTTCTGGACGGAACTCCGCGACCGGCATCCGCCGCAGCGCGGAGCCGGGAGCGTGGCCCGGGCCTATCTCCTGTTTCAGGCCGCGCAGATCGTCGGCCTGTCGCCGCACGACATGCGCGTGCTCGACGAAAATCAGCTGATGCAGTTCGAGGCCACGATCCAAGCCTTCGGCGCCGTGCGCCGCCGCCGCCTCTTCCATCTCGCCTACGAGCGGCGGCACCGCGTCGAAACGCTCGAAGCCCTCGCGGCTCATCAGCAGCACGCGTGCCCACCGCCGTCCGACCGGCCGCGGGCCCAGGTCGTGTGCTGCATGGACGAGCGGTGCGAGTCGTTCCGGCGGCATCTCGAGGAGGTCGATCCCGCCTGCGAAACGTACGGCGCGGCGGGGTTTTTCGCCGTGCCGATGTACTACCGCGGCATCGACGACTGGCATGCCACGCCCCTGTGCCCCATCGTGATGCGGCCGAGCCACACGGTGGTCGAGGTTCCGGAGCCGTCGGCGCTCTCCGAACATGAGTATCGCCAGCGGGTGCGGCGGCAACTCGGCCAGCTCTTCGGCACCGTCTCGAGCGGCAGCCGCACGCTCTTTCGCGGCGGGCTGTTCACCGCCGTGGGTGGCGCGCTGGCCGCCGTGCCGCTCGTGGCCAGGGTGGCGTTTCCGCGGGCGACGGCCGCGCTCCACCGCAAGGCCCGCGCGCTCGGCAGGCCCCAGATCAGGACCCGGTTGGCGATCGAGCGGATCGACGAGGCCCCGCTCCCTGACGGCACTCGGGCCGGGTTCAGCGTCGAGGAGATGGCGGGCCTCGTGCGCCGCCTGCTCGAGGACATCGGCCTCACGTCCCGCTTCTCGCGGCTCGTCGTCGTGATCGGTCACGCCTCGACGAGCCTCAACAATCCGCACGAGAGCGCCTACGACTGCGGCGCGTGCGGTGGCGGCCGCGGCGGCCCCAACGCGCGGGCCCTGGCCCTGATGGCGAACGACCCGCGCGTGCGCGCGGTGCTCGCGGCGGGCGGGCTCGAGATTCCGACCGACACCGTGTTCGTGGGGGCCATGCAGGACACCTGTTCCGACGGGCTCGAGTTCTTCGACGTCGCCGAGCTGCCCGCCTCCCACCGGGCCGATTTCGACGCGGTGGCGAACGCCTGCGAGGAAGCCCGCCGCCAGGACGCCCACGAGCGGTGCCGCAGGTTCGACTCGGTGCCGCTCGACATCGAGCCACCGGAGGCGCTCGCCCGGGTCGAGGGCCGGGCGGCCGACCTCGCACAGGTGCGGCCCGAATACGGCCACGCCACCAACGCGGTGTGCGTCATCGGCCGGCGGTGGCGGACGCGCGGGTTGTTCCTCGACCGGCGGGCCTTCCTCGTGTCGTACGACCCGTCCGCGGACGGCGACGGGACCATCCTCGCACGGACGCTGGCGGCCGTGGGGCCGGTCGGATCGGGCATCAATCTGGCGTACATGTTTTCCTGCATCGATCCCCGCGGCTACGGCTGCGGCACCAAACTGCCGCACAACATCACCGGCCTGATCGGCGTCATGGACGGCCACGCGAGCGATCTCCGCACGGGCCTGCCGTGGCAGACGGTCGAAATCCACGAGCCGGTCAGGCTCCTGCTCGTGATCGACGCGCCTCAGGACCGCATCCTCGCGGCCGTCGAAAGCCTGCCCGTGGTGAAGCGACTGGTGCTCAACCGCTGGGTGCAGGTCGCGGCCTGGGATCCCGACGGCGGCGGCATCGCGGTCTTCGATCACGGTCGATTCGTGCCGTTCACCTCGGGCATCGACCGGATCGCGGTCGTCGGCACCTCGCGCGAATGGTACGGCGGGCAGCGGGGGAATCTGCCGCCCGCCCGGGTGCTCTCGGCGCTCGCCGCGGGTCCGAGTCAGGCGGTGCAGGCATGAACGCGGTCGCGACGCTGATGGCGTTCCTGACGTCGGCGGCCGCCGGCGGCACCGCGCATTCGGTCGTCTCCCTGCTCGTGGTCACCCAGTTGGCGGCCCCCCTCGCGACGCTCGTCGCCATCGGGCTGCCCGCGCTGCTCGGGCGGCCGCTCACGGAGCGCACGACCACGCGGCTCGTCGGCGGCGGTTTCACGACCGGCTTCGTGGCGGGGCTGGCGATGCTCGCCGTCCTCGCGACACGGTCGTTCGCACCGGAGGTCGTGCACCTCGGCACCTGGTTCGGCGTCGGGCACCACGAGGCCACGATCGACCTCGTGGCCGACGGTCTCTCCGTGCCGTACGTCTGCTTCTCGACCGGGCTGTGCGCGCTCGTCAACGCCTTCGCGGGAAAGTACCTGCACCGCGAGCCCGGGTTCACCCGGTTCTTCGTGCTGCTGGCGCTGTTCGGCACCGGCATGAATCTGATGGTGCTGGCCGGCAGCATCGACGTGCTCTTCGCAGGCTGGGAGTTCGTCGGCATCTCGTCCACGCTCCTGATCGGCTTCTTCCACGAGCGGGCCAACGCCGTGAAGGCGGCGCTGCGGGCCTTCGTCACCTACCGGATCTGCGACGTCGGCCTGCTGACGGCGGGCGTGCTCGTGCACCGGGAGGTCGGCTCGGGCGACTTCCAGCGGCTGTTCACCGGCACCTGGCCCGACGCCACCTGCCTGGTGCCGGCCGCGACCGCGACCGCCGTGTCGCTCCTGCTGGTGTTCGCGGCGATGGGCAAGAGCGCCCAGGTGCCGTTTTCCAACTGGCTGCCCCGGGCGATGGAGGGCCCCACGCCCTCGAGCGCGATCTTCTACGGCGCGCTCTCGATCCACGCCGGGGCCTACGTCCTGCTGCGGTGCGAAGCCCTGCTCGACGCGGCGCCGGCGGCGCGGGCGGTGCTGGTCTTCGTGGGTGTCTCCACGGCGTTGCACGCGGCCTTCGTGGGCCGTGTCCAGACCGACCTCAAGAGCCTGCTGGCCTACGCCTCGATGACGCAGGCCGGGATCATCTTCGTGGAGATCGGCCTCGGTCTGCGGGTCGTGGCGCTGGTGCACATCGTCAGCCATGCGATCCTCCGCAGCCTGCAGATCCTCAGGTCGCCGTCGGCACTGCACGATCGCCACGAACTCGAGGCCGCCCTCGGCGGGCATCCGGGCGCGGGCGAATGGTCGCTGCGGCAACTGCTGCCCCGGCCGCTCCAGCGGGTGCTCTACCAGATCTCGCTGGAGCGCGGGTTCGAGGAGATGGCCGTGACGCGGATCGTCGTGGGGCCGCTGTGGCGGCTGCTCGACCGACTGGCCGGCATGGAGCGGCGGTGGGTCGCCTGGCTGGCCGGGGAACCGCCGGAAACGCTCGGCGGAGGGCCCCGTCGATGACCACGTTCGTGACGGGCACGGAAGTCGCGATCCTCGTCGCCCTGATCGTGGCAGCGCCGCTGGTGGCGGCCGTCGCCGTGCTGGCGGGCCTCTCGCGGGCGAGCCCCCGGACGCCGGCCGTCGCGGCGCTGGGGCTGGCATTCCTCGCCAGCAATGCGATCGCCTGGATCATGTTGACGGGAGGGCGGTCGGCGTGGGAATTCGGTGATCGGCTCGGGGGCGGCGCGGCCGTCCACATCGACGGCATCACGGCGGCGCTCCTGCCCTGCATGACGTTCATCGCGCTGGCGGTGGCGCTCGTCGCCCCGAGGCGGTTCCTCGACGAGACCGCGACGACGCGGTTGCTCGCCACGGCGGGCGGCACGTTCGCCCTGTTCGCGACGGCCCATCCCCTGCTCCTCGTCGTGCTCTGGATCCTCACCGCCGTGCCCACCTGGCTCGCCACGCGCGACACCCCCGGCGGTCGCCCGGCGGCACGGGTGTTCGCGCTCGCGTTGTCGTCGGCCACCGCGTGCATGCTGGCGGGCACGGTCCTGATGCTGCTCGATCCGCCGTGGGAGCCGGGATGCGGCTGGGTGGGCAACACGGGCGGGTGGCTGGTGGCGCTGGCGGTGCTCGTGCGCGACGGGATCGTGCCGTTTCATTCCTGGTATCCGGCGCTGTTCTCCGGCGCGCCGATGTCCACCGCCATCGTGGCCACGGTCCCGCAGGTGGGCGCCTACACCGCCGTCCGACTCCTCATCGGCCATGCCGACCACGGCGACGGCGTGGCGCTGGAACTGGTCGTGCTCTCGCAGCTGGCGCTGGTCACGGCGGTGTACGGCGGTGCGTTGGCCGTGGTGCAGCGCGACCTCCGTGGGCTGATCGGCACGCTGGCCTTCGGCCAGTCGGCGCTCGTCCTCGCCGGTCTGGCCGGCAAGGTGCCCATGGAGCTCAACGGCGCCTTCTGCGTGTGGATCTCGAGCGGCCTCACGCTCGCCGGGGTCGGGCTGGTGGCCTGGGCGCTCGAGAGCCGGGCCGGCCCCCTCTCGCTGCAGACGCCCCAGGGACGCTTCCGCGACTCGCCGACGCTCGCGGTGCTGTTTCTGCTGTTCGGGCTGGCGAGCATCGGGCTGCCCGGCACGCTCTCGTTCGTGGCCGACGACCTGATCGTCTCCGGCAGCCTCGGCGACCAGCTGCGGTCCGGTGGCATGGTGATCGCCGCCACGGTGCTGTCCGGGATCGCGATCGTGCGCGGGTGGTTCATGGTCTTCGGCGGTCCGGCGGCGGTGGACGGCCCGCGGCACCGGATCCTGCCGCGGGAGCGGGTGGCCCTGACGGGCATGCTCGTGCCGCTGTTCGTACTCGGCCTGTGGCCCGCCCCGCTCGTGACCGCCCTCGAGCGGGCCGCCGAGCAGCTGCTCGGCGTCACGGCCGAGGGCGACGCGGCCGCCCACGCCGGGACGCCGCCCGAGGCTACAATCGGCGGGCCATGACGAAGCCCGTCCCGAAATCCACCGCCCGGACGCCCGCCGAGCCCATCGACATCGAGGGCCTCGGCGTCTTCTACCTCGGCAGGAAGTGCGATCCCAAAACGGGCAAGGCGGGTGCCGATCCCCTGCTCGTCGATGCCCGGCGGTTCACGACGCACGCCGTCTGCGTCGGCATGACCGGCAGCGGCAAGACCGGCCTGCTCATCGACCTCGTCGAGGAGGCCGCCCTCGACGGCATCCCCACGCTCGTGATCGATCCCAAGGGGGATCTCGCGAACCTCCTCCTCGCGTTCCCCGATCTCGCGCCGGCCGACTTTCTGCCGTGGGTCGAGGCCGACGCCGCGAAACGCGACGGCATCACGCTCGAAGCGCTCGCGGAACGCACCGCCGCGAAGTGGAAGGACGGTCTCGCGGCCAGCGGCCAGACGCCCGAGCGGATCGCGCGGCTCAAGGCCGCCGTGGACATGGCCGTGTACACGCCGGGCAGCCGCGCCGGGCGGCCGCTCGCGATGCTCGAGAGCCTGGAGGCGCCGGCGGCCGCGGTGCTCGCCGATCCCGAACTGCGGCGCGAGCGGATCGAGTCGCTCGTGTCGGGAATCCTCGCGCTGGCCGGCATCGAAGCCGAGCCGGGCCGCAGCCGGGAGCACGTGCTCCTCTCGGCGATCGTGGACGCCCTGTGGAAGAGCGGGCAGAAGGTCGATTTCGGGGCGCTCGTGCGGGCGATCCCCGCGCCGCCGGTGGAGCGGGTCGGATTCCTCGACCTCGAAAACTTCTATCCCGCGGGCGAGCGGTTTCAGCTCGCCGGCCGGCTCAACACCGTCGCGGCGGCCCCCGGCTTCGAGGCCTGGCTCTCCGGCGAACCGCTCGACGTGGGCCGGCTCCTGTGGACGGCCGAGGGCAAGCCGAGGGTGAGCGTGGTGTCGATCGCGCACCTCAACGACTCCCAGCGGATGGCGTTCGTCACGCTGCTCGCCGGGCAGGCCGTGGCGTGGATGCGGTCGCAGGGGGGCACGTCGTCGCTCAAGGCGCTGTTCCTCATGGACGAGGTCTTCGGCTACGTGCCGCCGACCGCCAACCCGCCGAGCAAGGGACCGATCCTCACGCTCTTGAAGCAGGCACGGGCGTTCGGCCTCGGCGTCGTGCTCGCCACGCAGAACCCGGTCGATCTCGACTACAAGGGGCTCTCCAACGCCGGCATCTGGTTTCTCGGCCGGCTGCAGACCGCCCGCGACAAGGCCCGCGTGCTCGACGGCCTCGAAGGCGCGGCGTCGTCGGCGGGTCGGTCGTTCGACCGCAACCGGCTCGACAAGCTCCTCTCCGGGCTCGAACAGCGGATGTTCCTCCTGCACAGCGTTCACGACGACGAGGAGACGGTGTTCCAGACGCGGTGGACGCTCGCCTACCTGCGCGGCCCGCTCCTGCGCGAGGAGATCCGGCGGCTCACCACGGGTGACGCGGCACCGGCGGCCCAGCCACCGGTCATCCTCGAGCGGCCGGACGACGGCGGCCTGTCCGGCGGGCCGCGGCCGATCCTGCCGCCGGGCGTGCGCGAGGTCTTCTTTCCGCCCCGGCGGCCGGTCGGCCCCGACGCGACGGTGCGGTACGAGCCGGCCATTCTCGGCCGGGCCCGGGTCCGCTACGCCAAGGCGGCCGCGAGGATCGACGTGGACCGGGAGGTGATCTGCCTGGCGCCGGCCGGAGACTCGGTCGGCGAGTCGGCCTGGGAGCCGGCGGAAACGCTGCCGGAGCCGCCGGAGGTGGAGCCCGCGCCGCGCGCTGGGTCGTTCGCGAGCCTGCCCTCCGCGCTCGCCGGCCCGAAGGGCTACGCCGCGCTCGCCACCGCGCTCAAGGGACACCTCGCCCGCACCGCGAAGCTCGTCGTGTTTTCGGCCCCGGAGATCGACGCCGTGTCGCGGCCGGGCGAGTCGGAAACCGACTTCCGCCTGCGGATCGCCCAGCGTGCCAAGGAGTGGCGCGACGAGCAGCTCGACGACGTGCGCGGCCGCTACGCCCAGAAGATCGCGGCGCTCGCCGACCGCATCGAGCGGGCGCGGCAGAAGGTGGAACGCGAGAAGGCCGAGGCCAAGAACCAGTCGCTCCAGACCTACGTGTCGATCGGGTCTGCCGTGCTCGGGGCCCTCCTCGGCCGCAAGATGGCCAGTTCCACCACGATCGGCAAGGCGGCGACGAGCATGCGTTCGGCGAGCCGCGCCGCGCGGCAGCAGGCCGACGTGGCCCACGCCGAGGAGAGCCTCGCGACGCTCGAAGAGCGGCGGGCGGCCCTCGAGGAGGAGGTGGAGACGGAGCTCGAGCGGATCCGGATCGACGCCGATCCGGGGCGGGTCGTGCTCGAGACGATCGACGTGCCCGCCCGAAAGACCGACATCTCGGTCGATGAGGTCGTGCTCGCCTGGGTGCCGAAGTGAATCCTGCCACCGCCGCGTCGCGGTCGATCGTGCTCGTGGACTGCCCCGACGACGTGGGCCTCATCCACCGGATCACCGGCGTGCTGCAGGCGCATCGCCTCAACATCGAGGCCAACCACGAGTTCGTGGACACGAACGCGGGTCACTTTTTTTTCCGGGCCGAGGTCGTGCCGGCGGACGGCGGCGTCGCCGCGGCGGAGCTGGAGCGGGGCCTCGCGGCCGTGCTGCCGGCTGCGGCCTGCGTGCGCGTGACGCGGATGGAGCGGCGGCCGATCGTCGTGTGTGCGACGCGCGAGCCGCACTGCCTCGGCGAGCTCCTGCTGCTCGACGCCTGCGACGAGTTGCCCGGAAGGATCGTGGCGGTCGCGAGCAACCACGAGGTGCTGCGTCCGCTCGTCGAGCGGTTCGGCGTGCCGTTCCACCACGTGCCGCACGAGGGGGTGTCGCGGGAGGCCCAGGAGGCCGAACTCCAGCGCGTGATCGACGGCTACGCGCCGGAATACGTCGTGCTCGCCCGCTACATGCGGGTGCTGTCGGAGAGATTCATCGAGCGGCGGCCGAACAGGATCGTGAACATCCACCACTCGTTCCTCCCGGCGTTCGCGGGGGCGAGCCCGTATCGGCAGGCCTTCGGCCGCGGCGTGAAGCTGATCGGCGCGACGGCGCATTTCGTGACGGCCGAACTCGACGACGGGCCGATCATCGCCCAGGACGTGACGCCCGTCGACCACACCTTCACGCCCGAGCGCATGGCCCAGGCGGGCCGCGACGTGGAGAAGCTCGTGCTCGCCCGCGCGGTCAGGCTCGTGCTCGAGGAGCGGGTGTTCCTCCACGGGCGCCGCACGGTCGTGTTCGGCTGAGTCACCCGATCATTCCGCGCAGTTCCGCGATCGCGCGGCTGCGCAGCCGCGACACCGTGCCCTCGCACACGTCGAGCATGTGGGCGATCGCAGCCTGGCTCCTGCCGGCCAGCAGCAGTTCGATCACCGCGCGTTGTCTTGGCTCGAGCCGGCCGACTGCCTCGTGCAGCCGCGCGGCCTGATCCACGTCGAACGCCGGCTCGTACGGCGTCGCCGATGCGCCTTCCTCCGCGAAGCGCAGGTTCCGTGCCGCCTGCCGCCGGCGCTGCCGCACCACGTCGAGGCTCCGCTCGCGGACGAGCCACGAAAGGTATGACATGCCCGAGTCGCCGTCACCGCTTCCGGGACGACGCGCCGCGTCGAACCGGGCCACGCTCCGCTCGTCCAGCGTCGTGAGGGGTAGCCGGCGGAGGTGATCGAGCGTGAGCGAGAGGGCGTCGTCCACCGCCGACCAGTCGTGCACACGATGCCGCTGCAGCACGCGGCGGGCGACCATCCGGAGATCGGCGGTCGTCGTCGTGACGACCCACTCGAGCCACGCCTCGTCCGCCGTCTCCTGCCAGGCGAGCAGGTGGCGGGCGACTTGATGTCCTGTGCCGCACGCCTCCTCGATGTGTTCTCCCACGCGCGACGCCAAGGTGACCCTCGGTGGCTCTCTCCCCCGGCCCAGGCGGGAATGATGATGGTGGCTACGGCACGGTTGGTCCCGTCCCGGGATGAAAAAGTTTTCGCCGCGGCGCAAGGTTCCTCGGCAGAGAGCGTATACCTAACACGGGGGGGGGGTAGTCAAGGAAGGCTGCCCTGTCAGTAGCCCGGTCTTTGGGTCCGGTGAACCTGCGTTTTCGAAAGGAAAGGATTCCTCCGATGTCCACGTCGCTCGCGGAATGTGCCCGGCTGCTCGCCCAGCAGGGTGTACGGCATCACGTCGACGCCGAACAGGCGGTGATCCGGGTCGTGTTCGTGACACAACGCTACCGGAATCGGCGCGACGAGAAGCTCGCCGTCATCAGCCTCGAGACCCCGGACGATGGTCGGCGCGTCAGGCTCTGCCTCGCGCGGGCGTTCGAGCCCGGGGGTGATCCGGCGACGCTCTGCCTCGCTGCCTGCCGCCTGGCGGCCGACACGCCGCTCGTCTCGGCCGAGTTCGACGCCGACTTCGACGACCTGCGGCTGGTCGTCGAGACGGCGGTCGAGGACGGCGCGATC
>Ga0136644_10002989_pt1 | contig 12704 bp, 8 predicted proteins | sample C_130820_EF_Meta_FD_94780 | JGI IMG/M metagenome (GOLD analysis project Ga0136644, IMG submission 94780) | Freshwater microbial communities from Lake Croche, Canada to study carbon cycling - C_130820_EF_MetaG (v2) (version 2) | ecosystem: Environmental > Aquatic > Freshwater > Lake | place: Lake... | reverse complement strand
AGAATTTGCTTCTGCAAAGTTATTTTTTTGTATATACACATTGCTAAGCGTGACAAAGTAAAACGAAGAATCTTTATACTGATTTGAAATTTGATTCAATAATTTTAATGATTCTTCTAACCTGTCAGTATTTGAGTAGGCTTCTGCTAAATTAAATTTTGCCATATAGAATTTATCATCAATTGATACTGCTTTTTCAAAATCTTGGATTCCACCTGGTAAGTTCCCCAATTCTATTTTTACTCTTCCTCGGTTATTATATGCATCAGCAAATGTTGGCGTTTTTTCGATTGCTTCAGAATAAAATTTTATAGCTTCATCAAAGTTTCCTTTCCTATAAGCTACATTCCCTTGAATAAAAAATAGTTCTGTATCTTTCTTTGCTCTATCACAGCCTAATATAATAATACAAATTGGTAAGTATATATAAATATATTTAAAAGTATTAAAAGTATTTTTCATTATTGATTTATAGTTTGTATGATTAAAAATAAGATATTCTTTTTTGAATCGAAATTACTTTCGTAACATTGCAAAACAAATAATTTATTATTCGAAAATGAAATTTATAAAAGAAATACCAAATAATTTTTGCAAAGCTTCACTTTTTGCATGGAACAATAAATTTATTTTAAAGTTTGAAGCTGGCATGTACGAACAGACATACAAAGTTAATGAATATGATGTATCGGGGGAAGATGAAATTGAAGAAATGCTAGGGGATACTTTTTTGGAGAAGGTAGTGTCAAGGTTTAAAGCAATGGCTGATGATTTTGAATTGATTTTAGATTCCGTAGATTAGTTTTATTCGTTATTCCAATAATAAAAAGCTCGCTAAACAACGAGCTTTTTTATTATTGGAATAACTATTTTATAAATAGCCATTTCTTGAAAAGAGTCTCTTGTTCTGGTGTTGAATTTTGTACTTTTTCAAGTTTAAACTTTATTGCTGTATTTGGTTTTAAGACCAAATTATAAGTAAACTCTTGTCCAAAACGTTTTACTTTTACCGGTATTATATCACCGATTTTTTTATCAGAAATTGCTGTAGATATATTTGTATTTTTCATACCGTTAATTTCCAAAATTTCATCATTTACATTCAATCCACCATCGTAAGCTGAGGTGCCTTTTTGAATACTTGAAATTTTGCCGTTGTTAACTGTAATACCTAAAAATGGCGTATATAAATCCATTTCTTTATTTAAACGCATGCCGACATATTTGTAATACTCATCATAATCAATTGGTTCTGCTTTCCATACATACTTATCAAAAAAAGTATTCATATTTTTACCCGAAACTAATTCACATGCCTTTTGAAACTCTTCATCTTTAAAACCTCTTTTTTGTTTCTTATAATACTCGTTCCATAAGTAACGAAATACATCATCCAGTGATTTTTGACCTTTGGTTTCTCCCAATATATAAAGGTTTAATAAGGCACCTAAAACACCACCCTTGTCGTAATATGAAATTGTACTATTTTTTGAATTTTCATTTGGTCGGTAATATTTTATCCAAGCATCCCAACTTGCTTCTGCGACTGGTTGTATGGTATTTCCTATTTGGTTTTCGACCCCACTGATTGCAATTTGTTCCCTCTTAATGTAATCATCAGGAGTATATATACCCGCACGAAGTAAAATATTGTCTTCATAAAATGAAGTAATGCCTTCTGAAACCCAAAGCATGTGCGTGTAATTTTCGTTTTCATAATCGAATGGCCCGAGTGCTATTGGTCGAATACGCTTTACATTCCAAAGGTGAAAATATTCATGAGCAATTAAACTCATAGAATTCTTCATTGTCCCTGCATTCATATAGGCATTTGGAGTTGTTTGACAAGTAGTTGAATTTAAGTGTTCAAGTCCACCACCGATGTTTGGTAACTGATGAATAATAAACGTATAATCCTCACAAGGATGTTCACCAACCACACTTGCTGCGGCCTCTGTCACTTTTTTAAAAGTCTCGAGCGTCAATTTTTCATCCGCTAAAAGAGGGGCGTTGCTGTAAAGTGCAATTGCATGGGGAATGCCTAAAGATTTAAAATTCAGAACTTTATGAGTGCCAATTTCGATGGGACTGTCAACTAATATATCGAAATCTGACGAAAAATAAGTAAAGTCTTTCTCTGAAACTCTTTTGAGTCCAGTCGAAATAGCATTCCAGTTTTTATAAGGTTTTATTGTAAGTACCGAAGGTGACATCTTCAATTCTGGTATATATAAAAACATACTTGCACCATTTAAATATCCATGAGAATCATCGAGGAAACTATTTCTAACGCTTAGTTCGTAAGAATAAACTTTATAGCTGATGATTATTTTAGAGTTTTTACCATAGACTCGCCAAGTGTTTTTACTTATTTTATCAAATTTCAAATCTTTTTTACCATCTGAGACTTTCACAGATTCTACGTTTTTGGCATATTCTCTGATAAGGTATGAACCAGGAGTCCAGACAGGCATTTTGAAATCTACAAATTCTTTTTTGTTTAAAGCATCAATTTTTTCAATTTCATTAAGTGTCATACTTACCTCAAAATAGTGAGTCCAAGGTTCGGACATTGATAATTCATAAGAGATATTTGTTTTTGGGATAGTGATTTCATCTTGAGTTTTTGCATTGCATAAATTAAACCCAATGAATAATAAAAAAAATGGAAGTTGCCTAAAAAGTGTTTTTTTCATTGAAAATTAAGGATTTGTTTATTGTTGAAACAGTAAAAACAATTTTTTTATAAAAATATCGTTTTTTGCATAAAAATACTTCATTTTTCTCGAAAATATAAAATTGGCATCCTGTTTGATTTAATATTTTTACCTAACTTGGTTTTTGTTTTACCATCCTTAATTCCATGAATAAATTTTTTGCTTTAAAGCGTATTTCTACTGGGCGACGCTTCGCAGTACTTGTTGGAACTTTCTTACAAGCTAGTTATTTTTCGCATTCGCAAAATACGATTGCATACACCGATCCCGAATCTCACTATAATAAAGGAATTGAACTTTTTCAGAAAAAAGTTTATACTGCATCGCGTGAAGAATTCAAACATTACATTCAACTTACTGAAAAAACGCTCAAAGAAAACGAGTTTAATCTGATCAATGCTGAATATTTTTCTGCATTATCGGGCTTGTACACAAAGGCGATTGATGCGGAAATAGAAATTGAACGTTTTGCTATCAATCATTCTGACTTTCCTAAGGCAAAAGTTATCTATAATGATTTGGGAAAATATTTTTATGACCAAGGAGATTATAAGAAGGCGATTGTTTATCTCGAAAAAGCAACTAACGATGCTAGAGATAGTCAACAATCACTCGAAATGAAGTTTAAATTAGCAATTTCTTATTATCAAACGAATGATTTTCAACGTTCATTACCATTATTTAATGAAGTCAAAGTTGTTTCTTCAGATTACCAATCACATGCATTTTATTATGCTGGCGTTATAAACTATAAAAATGAAAATTATGATGCTACACTGAGTGATTTAAAAAGAGTAGAAAATGTAAATCCATATCGTAATGAAATTCCTAATTGGATTGCCAATATTTTATATGTTCAAAAGAAAAATGATGAATTATTGGCTTATACTGAACCAATCATCGAAAAACCAAATGGAAAGAAGATTGATGACATTTGTTTATTAACGGCAGAGGTTTGCTATTTCAAAGATGATTTTGTGAAGGCGGCAAAGTATTACGATAAATACAGGAATTTTAAACGTGGTTCTGTGTCGAATCAACTTACTTTCCGTCATGCCTATAGCCTATACAAAACCAATGTATTTGATAAAGCCGTAGAAAATTTTAAGAAAATTGCTGCTCAAAACACAGGAATTGGCCAACAAGCAGCATATTATTTGGGTATATCTTCACTAAAAGTAAATGACTTGAATGCTGCCTTGGTTGCTTTTGAAAGAGCAAAATCAGCTGCTTTTGATAAAGTTATTAAAGAAGAAGCTCAATTTAATTACGCTAAAGTGGCCATTGATTTAGGTAAAAATCAAAAAGGAATCAGTGAATTACAGGATTATTTGAAAAAATATCCAAACGGAAAATATGAAGATGAAGTAAATGAGATTTTGAGCGATGTTTTATCTGACTCAAATAATTATTCTCAGGCCATATCATATATTGAAGGTTTAAATAAACGTACCAGCAAAATCAATTTGGCTTATCAACGCTTATGTTATAATCAAGGAGTTTTGGATTTTAATGCTGAACGTTATTCGCGTGCGATTCAGTATTTTGATAAATCATTATTGCAATCAATTGATGGTGAATTGAAAAACAATGCTTTATTTTGGAAAGCTGAAGCTGCATATGCCGTGAAATCTCCCGAGGCTGAGGCCTTATATAAAGATGTCCTTACAACTTCAAACGAAGTTCTAAAACAAAAAAGTCGTTATGGTTTAGCCTATTTAAACTATAATAATAAAGATTATATACAAGCGAGTAGTTACTTCAAAGAGTTCTTGAAAGGAAAGCGGGACGAAACCAATCGACTGAATTTTGAAGATGCTTTAGTTAGGATAGGCGATTGCTACTTGGCAACAAAAAATTATAATGATGCAATTACTTACTACGACCAAGCAATAAAAGAAAACAAAACTGAAAAGGATTATGCCATTTATCAAAAAGCACTTACGCTAACATTTTTGGGCAAAAATCAAGAAGCTCAACAACTTTTTGATAGACTTTCGATACAATATCCAAATTCTCGTTTAGTTGATGATGCTCTTTATCAAAATGGTGCTTTAGAACTCGATAAAGGAAATTACCAAAATGCTATTACTATTTTAAGTAAAATGGTTCGTGACCGTCCAAAAAGTGCTTTAATACCAAAAGCATTGGCAAAAAGAGCTTTGGCATATTCAAATATGAAAAATTTTGAAGCAGCAATTATTGATTATAAAATTATTTTGCAACGTTATGGAAATTCTGATGAAGCTGATAATGCGTTATTAGGTTTGCAAGAAAGTTTAAATTCGGTTGGTCGTCCAGAAGACTTTTCGGCTGTTGTTGATGAGTATAAAAAAGTAAATCCAGCGAATGGTTCTGTTGAGAATTTGGAATATGAGTCGGCCAAAAATCTTTATTTAAATGAAAAATACGATAAAGCAATAATAGCTCTTCAAAAATATATTAATAACTATCCAAATAGCATCAATAGTTTTGAAGCAAAATATTATATCGCTGATTCTTATTATAATTCAAACGATAAACCAAATGCTTTGAAATTTTATAGCCAGGTAGTTTCAGAAAACCGCACGACATTCGTGACAAAATCTGCCTTGAGAGCAGCGACCATTGAAGTATCAAACAAGAATTATCGAAATGCCATTACAAATTTCAGGACTGTTTTGTTTACAACACAAAATAAGCGAGATATTGTTGCTGCTTGGCAAGGTTTATCGGAAACTTATTTTATGAGCGGCAATCAGGACTCTGTAATTGTTTTTTGTCGTGAAATTATCAATAATGGCGGAAGTATCGTAATGGGAGCGACCAATAAAGCTCAACTCCAACTTGGCAAAGCATATATGCAAAAAACTGATTATCAAAAAGCAGAAGAGGAGTTTAAGAAAACAATAGCAATGGCCAAAGATAATAATGGAGCAGAGGCTAAATACTTAATTGGAGAAATGCAATATAAGTCGAGAAAACACAAAGAATCAATAAAAATTTTACAAGAGTTAGCCCAAGATTTCTCGGAGTTTGTGTTTTGGTACGAAAAAAGTTTCTTGCTTATAACTGATAATTATATTGGTATGAACGATTATTATATGGCAAAAGCTACACTTAAATCTATTATTGAAAACTCTGAAATTCCCGAAACAATTGATGCAGCCAAGAAGAAACTAAAAGATATTGAAAATAAAGAATAGTTCTTTAATAGAATTTTTCATTAGCTCTCATTATCAATAGTTTAAATGGCTAAACTTAAAAATACTTAAAATCATGAATCTTTTTAAAATTAATAATTTGTCACCGCTTAATAATAGAAGAGTTTTTAAAATTATGTCAATATCTGGCATAATTTTAATCAAAAGTACAGGTGTTTTTGCACAATTAGATGATGACATCGTAATCACAAAAGACCGTAAAGTTGAACTTCCACCTGCTAATCGTGTCTTTGAAAAAATTCCACCAGTTAAAACCAATCCTGAAGACCGACAAATGAAATATTCATTCTTTGATCGTAAGTTAAAAGGTATTGAAGAGGTTAAATTTAATCCAACTGTAGTTTCTCCAGATGGAGGAAAAAAGAAAGAGGAGGAATGGCAATTTAAAAATTATTTAAGTCTTGGAGTTGGAAATTTTGGGAGATTTTTTGGTGAACTGTATGTCAATTCTTCCCAAGACAGTAAATTGATTTTTGGTGTTCATGCCATGCACAACTCTACAATTAGAGGGCCAATTGATGATAAAAATTCAGCGAATATGTACGATGAGGCTGAATTAACAGGTAAATATTTGGCCGAAAAATTTAAAGTAAATGGTGGACTTTCATACAATCATGACCAATACTATTTTTATGGTTATAAGCGTCCTCGAGTTGAGTTCGATAGACAAGAAATTCGCCAAATTCTGAATACTTTAAATTTTAATGTAGGATTTGAAAATATAGCACCTAATTCGAGAGTTGATTATGCTTTAAAAACAAATATTCGCTCATTGAAAGATAATTATTCTGCTCAAGAAACAGATTGGACAACAACTTTTAATGCTTATTTTCCAATCATCGAAAATAAATTTATTGCCGTGCTTGATGCAGATGCAAACATGGCACAAAGAAGTGATGCTGAAGTTGATAAAAGAAATTTGTTTAGAGTTGAACCATCTTTTAAGGTAAACCTCAATCGTTTTGGGGCAAGTATTGGCTACAAAGCAGTTAATGAATTTGATGAAGTAAAGATAATTAATCGTACAAAAGGATTCCCAACATTTGAACTCACTTATAAATTTCCAAGTTTGATTTATGTTTTTGCTGGATATGATGGCGATATTGTTCGTAATACACTTGGTAGTTTTTTAACGGAAAACCCGTATCTAAAACCTCAGACTAAGTTATTGAATACGGAAAAATTACAAGAATTTTATGCTGGAGGTAAAGGAGACATTGTTTCTGGGCTAAGTTTCAATTTTAAAGGCTCAATGGGATATTATAAAAATTTGTACTATTTCAATAACTTTGCCCCGAAAGCCAACGAAGTTTTGGCCGATACAGCTAAATTTGCTGTTTTATACGATAGTTTAAAAACACAGTATCTAAACGTCAATGTACAATTAAATTACCAACCTGTACAAATTTGGCGTACATATCTTCGTACCGAAATTAATCATTATCAAAAAAGAGCCTTCGAAAAACCTTTCCATCGTCCGCTCCTAACTGTTAGGTGGGGAAACACTCTAATTGTATCAGATAGATTAATTGCAAATTTCGATTTAGCTTATATCGGAAAAACCTTTGCCAAAAATCCGATAACAAATATAGTTGTAGCAAACAAAAGCATTTTTGATATAAATGCTGAATTTGATTACTTGTTTGGGAAACAATTTGCAGCTTTTGTGAAGTTAAATAATATTTTAGGTTATAAAAACGAACGTTATCTCTATTATCCGCAACAAGGTTTGAATTTTCTTGTAGGAATCAATTTTTCGTTTTAACTTAGCACTACAAATTACTCCAAATTTACAATTTCTCTCATGAGACCAGTTGCTGATTATATCCGTACCTTACTTTACGAACACGATTACGTGACCGTACCAAATTTTGGGGCTTTTATTGCAAATTATTTGCCCTCAAGTTTCAACGAAATTAGTGGCTCATTAATGCCACCACAAAAAAGAATCGCTTTCAATGAGATTTTAAAACAGGATGATGGTTTATTGGCTACACATATTGCTCGTCGTGAGAGTGTAACAATTGATGAAGCAAAACGAAAAATACAATCTTTCGTGACCGACATCAAAGATTCACTGGCCACTGAAAAAACATTTAGTTTTGATAAAGTTGGGAGTTTTGTGTTGAATGAAGAAAATAGTTTAGTTTTCGAGCCAGATAGAAAGAATAATTTTTATAGTGAAAGTTTTGGTTTTGATAGTTTATTTCCCCGTCAGATTGCTAAGGAGAAATATACGTACAGTCAAAATTTTGAAGATGATGCAGATGAACTTTTAGTTCACAAATCATCTTATTCGAGCACAAATGCAAGAAAATCTACTGGCTGGACTTATGCACTTTATTCTATCCCGATTTTTCTTTTATCGACAGGTTTATTTGTAGTTCTTTTCTTAGGTCCTAAAAGTAGTTCTGATGCTGCAAAAAGTAGTTTTAATCCTTTAGACTATTTTCCTGAAAATGAAGAAATAGTTCAAAAAGTTGAAAATCAAACTTCATATTCAGAAACTGAAATCATCAAACCAAATTTTGATGAAAATCCATTAATTACCACCGAGTTTGAATCTGAACCTGTAAAACCACTTGCAGAAGTTGAGGAAGCCACGAAATTAATTGAAACTAAACCAGAAATAACAAAATCTCCTTTGGAACCCAATGTTGAGGACGTAGTTTCAACAATAAAAAATAACAACAATCGTTATTTGGTTGTTTCAGGTGTTTTTAAAAGTTTAGAAAACGTAGAAAAATTGCAATCTATTCTTAAAAAGAATGGATTTTTTCCGAGTATTATAAAATCAGGTGAATTATCAAAAGTTGTTGCTGCCGAAGCAAGTTCTTATGCCGAAGCTTCTCAACTTGCGGAAAAGCACATGAAATTAATCGGTGAACGACCTGCAATTATTAAATCTAACTAATCTATTCGTTTAATATCAAAAACCTGTAAGCATCACTTACAGGTTTTTTTTTGATTATGATTTAAAGTATAATTTATCAATCTTCATTAGATTTATTCGACATTTAAAATAAATTAACATGCAATCAGCATCGCTCGATAACGAAAATAAGCAAAATCAAACAACTGCTTTTTTGTTTAGTATAGTAATCTACGCTCTATTTTTAGGTTTATTGTTCTTTTTAGAATTAATATACACACCACCCGAAGAAATCGATGGAGTTGAACTTAACTATGGTATAGATTTAGTAGGAACCGGGGATATTCAAACAACCAATAAAGCTAATCCTTCTCCAAAAAATTATGATGTTAAACCATCAGAAAAAAATGAGACAGAAGCAAAACCATTAAAAACTAAACCAATAGTTACGTCTCCACCAGTTGAGAAAGTTGAAAAGGTGAAGGAAACTCCTGCTAAACCGGTGATTACGGCTGATGATGAAAAAAGTCCAATCACTGAGAAGGAAAATAATAAACCAGTAAAAAATGTAGAAACTAAACCAGCAGTTAATCCAACACCAGTAGAAATAAAAACTAAACCTGCTCCAGCTAAAGTAGAGCCACCAAAACCTGAACCAGTAAAACGTTCGGTTGAAGAAGGCTCGATAATGAAAAAAGGTGGTACTGGCTCAGGCAGTGGAGCCAAATCTAATAGTTCATCAAACGGAACAATCGGAACTAGTGATGGAGTTGGTGGAAATAATAACGGTGATGGAAAGAAAGGTGAGGTTGGTGATAAAGGAGACCCTCGAGGAACACCAGATGGAAAAAGTATGATGGGCAAACCAGGTAAAGGTAATGGCTCGGGTGCTGCAATAGGTGGACTTAATGGATGGAATAAAAGAAAGCTGTCCTTACCAAATGATGGCTCTTCTGAAATTGGAAAAATTGTTTTTAAAGTTATTGTTGATGATTCAGGTGATGTAATTGGTATTAGCGTTTTGTCATCAACTGTTAGCCCCTCGGTGCAGAATTTTTACAAAAATTATATTCAACAAAAATTAAGTTCAGTTCTTTCTCCGGAAGGGACGCCACCGCCAAGAGCCACTGGTACAATTACAATTAATATCCAGTCAGGAAATTAAGAAATAAGACAATATTAATCGAAAAATTGAAATGATACAACTTATGGATTTTAGTATTTTATCGCCAAAGTGAATCGTCTATTGTCTCGAATCGCTTCTGCGTACCTTCTTATATCTTCTGATTTAGTTCTTAATTAGCCTTATAAAATTAAAATAAAAGGGCATCTTTAATGGTGTCCTTTTATATTTGTCGCTTATTCAATTAAATTCATTTTCTGTTTTGCCACTATCTTCTTAGCTTTGTAATAAAGTATATTATCTCAAATGACGTATCAAGAAACAATAGATTATTTGTATTCTCTACTACCAGTTTTTCACCGAGATGGTGAAAAAGCATTTAAGGGTGATTTGACTAACGTTTTAAAAATTACTGAATATCTAGGAAATCCTCATTTAAAGTTTAAAACTATCCATGTGGCAGGTACCAATGGAAAAGGTAGCACCTCACACTTTTTATCGGCAATTTTTCAAAGTGCTGGTTATAAAACAGGACTTTACACTTCTCCACATCTAAAGGATTACACTGAAAGATTCAGAATAAATGGTATATCTATCGAAAAGGCGAATATAGTTGCATTCATTCAAAAACATAAAAACTTTTTTGAGGAACTAAAACCTTCTTTTTTTGAATTGAGTGTTGGAATTGCATTCGATTTTTTTTCAAATGAAAAAGTAGATATAGCAATTATAGAGGTTGGCTTAGGTGGTCGTCTTGATTCGACAAATATTATTACACCAGAACTAAGTGTAATTACTAATATTGGATTTGACCATGTGAATATTTTAGGTGATACATTAACAAAGATTGCACGCGAAAAAGCAGGTATAATTAAATCAATAGTGCCTGTAGTAATCTCTGAATATAATGAAGAAACGAAGCCAGTTTTTTTAGAAAAAGCTCTTTCAACTGAGTCTGATATTTATTTTGCTAGCGAGAATTTCATGGTTATCGAAAAAGAATGTCAATCAACTAAGTTAGTGGTTGATGTATTTGTTGTTGATATTGATAAGGAAACTTTATTGTTCGGCAATTTGTCATCGCAATTGATTGGTAGGTATCAGCTAAAAAATATTGCAGGAGTAATTCAAAGTGTTCAAGTTCTAAATAAAATTGGATTTAAAATTTCGAATGAAGCAATTCAAAGCGGAATTACAAATGTTGTAGATTTGACTGGTTTGAAAGGAAGATGGCAAATATTATCGGAATCTCCACTTACAATTTGTGATACTGGCCACAACGAACATGGATTAAAAAGTGTTTTGTCTCAAATTGGGAAAATAGACGTAAAGAATAAATACTTTATTTTGGGTTTTGTGAAAGATAAAAATGTGGATGAAATTCTTAATTTATTTCCAAAAGATGGGATTTACTACTTTTGTCAACCAGAAAACCCTCGTTTCATGCCCGTTGAGAATTTGATGAAAATTGCTGAGTCGTATGGAATATCGGGACATTCAATTCTCAACGTGAATGAAGCATTAAAATATGTCACTAATTTAGCCAAAAAGGATGATTTTATTTATGTTGGAGGAAGCACTTATGTAGTTGCAGAATTAGATAATATTTAGTTTTATATGTATATTCTTATATATAGTATATTTATATTAGTAATATTATTAACAATATAAATATTAAAAGTATTATAATTAATTTTATGTTACTGTTTTATAATCAATAATATCTAAAAAAGTAGGAGAGTGGCAAGAAGAAAATTACCAAGATTTCAACACAATGCGGAATCAGAAAATGTTGTCGAAAGGGGCAAAGAAATTTATACGACCATCAAAGGGAAATGGAAAGAAAATTATTTTAAAAACTCAAATCCAATTGTACTCGAATTGGCTTGTGGTAAAGGTGAATATACAACTGGTTTAGCAAGAGAATTCCCGGATAAAAATTTTATTGGTATAGATATAAAAGGTGATCGAATTGCTCGAGGAAGTAAGCGTGCAAATGATTGGGAACTTACAAATATTGCGTTTTTGAGAACATCAATGGTTTTTTTAGAAGAGTTTTTTGAAGATAATGAAGTTGATGAAATGTGGTTGATACATCCAGACCCTCAGCCAAGAGACAAGGAAGAACGAAAACGACTTACTAATAGTAGATATTTGGGTCTTTATAAGAAAGTCCTCAAAAATAATGGTGATTTCTTCTTTAAAACTGATAATTATCCACTTTTTGAGTACTCACTTGGCACAATTCCTGAGGCTGGTTTTGAAATATTAAGACATACAACTGACTTGTATACTTCTCCATTACTTGCCGAACACTTTGGCATTGAGACTCACTATGAAAAACTTTTTGTTGCTAAAGGATATAAAATTAACTATTTGGCATCTAGAAATAGGAAATACTAAAAAAGGGCTAATAAAGCCCTTTTTTAGTATAAGTAGTCAAGAAACTACCAATTTATTTTGAAATCAAAGTTGCAAAATACTTTACAGTTCTTACTAATTGACTTACATAGCTCATTTCATTGTCATACCAGCTCACAGTTTTTACCAATTGACTATCACCAACAGTTACAACTTTAGTTTGAGTTGCGTCAAATAAGCTACCAAATGTTGTCCCTATAATATCGCTACTAACGATTTCGTCAGTATTGTACCCAAAACTTTCGTTTGATGCAGCCTTCATTGCGTCATTTACCTCATCAAGAGTAACTTTTTTGTTTAAAATACAAGTTAGCTCGGTCAAACTACCAGTAATAGTCGGAACACGCTGTGCACCGCCATCTAATATT
>Ga0136644_10002984_pt1 | contig 12721 bp, 13 predicted proteins | sample C_130820_EF_Meta_FD_94780 | JGI IMG/M metagenome (GOLD analysis project Ga0136644, IMG submission 94780) | Freshwater microbial communities from Lake Croche, Canada to study carbon cycling - C_130820_EF_MetaG (v2) (version 2) | ecosystem: Environmental > Aquatic > Freshwater > Lake | place... | reverse complement strand
ATCTGCTGCTGGGCGACGAGCTCGATTCGCCGCGCGGACGCATCTATCTGATCAAGGACATGTTCGAGAATGGCCGTCCTGCCACCAAGGAAGTGGTCCGCCATATCGACCGCTGCCTGTCCTGCTTGTCCTGCATGAGCACCTGCCCCTCGGGCGTCAATTACATGCACCTGGTCGATCATGCCCGCGCCCATATCGAAAAGACCTACCAGCGCGACTGGAGCGACCGGTTGATGCGCGCCATGCTGGCGGCGATTTTGCCCTATCCCGGCCGTTTGCGCTTGGCTTTGGCTCTGGCCGGATTTGCCCGTCCCTTTGCCGGCCTGTTGCGGCCGATCCCCAAATTGGGGGCGCGGCTGGCTGCCATGCTGGAACTGGCCCCGTGGCGTCTGCCGCCGCGCAGCACGCTCGACCATCCGCAAACTATTCCCGCCACGGCCACCCAGCGCGGGCGCGTCGCGCTGCTGAGCGGTTGCGCCCAGCCGGTGCTCAACCCCGACATCAACGAAGCCACAGTCCGCCTCCTGACACGGATGGGGCTGGAAATTGTGTTGCCCAAAGGCGAAGGCTGTTGCGGTGCGCTGGTGCACCATATCGGTAAGGAAGACCAGGCCCATGCTGCCGCCAAGCGCAACATCGATGCCTGGTGCGCGGAAATCGACGGCAAGGGGCTAGATGCCATCGTCGTCACTGCGTCTGGCTGCGGCACCTCGATCAAGGATTACGGCTTCATGTTCCGCAATGATCCGGCCTATGCGGACAAAGCGGCCAAAGTCTCGGCGCTGGCCAAGGATGTCACCGAAGTGGTCAGCCGCTTCGGCCTGCCGGAACCGGGCCGCAAACTCGATCTGGTGGTGGCCTATCATTCGGCCTGTTCGATGCAGCATGGCCAGCAGATCAAGGATGAGCCCAAAAAACTGCTGAAAGCCGCCGGTTTCCAGATCCGCGATGTGCCCGAAGGCCACATCTGCTGCGGATCGGCCGGAACCTACAATATCCTGCAGCCCGAAATCGCCGGACAACTGCGCGCCCGCAAGGTCGGCAACATCATGAAAATGGCTCCCGAAGTGATCGCCACCGGCAATCTGGGCTGCATGACACAGATCGGCAAAGGCCTGCGCGAAGCCCAGCAGACAGTGCCGATCCTCCATTCGGTCGAACTGCTGGATTGGGCCACAGGCGGCCCGATGCCGCCCGTTTTGGTCGAACGGGGATTTTCCGAAGCGCCAGCGCCCGCCATTGCTGCCGAATAAATACTGGGGCTTGCGATGGACTATCACAAAACAGCCATATGCCCCTTGTAAACGAGACGGGTGCCACCCCACATGACGGGTTCAAGCCCTTGAGGATCGGAGATCGGATATGTCCCCTGAAGAACGCCAATTGATCAGCAGTCTGTTTGACCGCATCAACACCGCCGCCAGCGCACCGCGCGATCCCGAGGCCGAAGCCCTGATCGCCGACGGTGTCAAACGCGCCCCCCATGCCGCCTATGTCATGGCGCAGGCGGTGATCGTGCAGGAGGAGGCGCTCAAAGCCGCATCCAACCGGCTCGAACAGCTCGAAACCCGCATCAAGGAGCTTGAAAGCAAGCCCGCACAACCTGCACCCACCAGTTTTCTGGGTGGCCTTGGTGGCGGCCTGTTTGGCGGTGGCCGGACAGCCAGCGGCGTGCCGGCCGTTCCTGCCCCATCGGCTGCACCCGCGCCCTCGACAGGCACGGTCTGGAACCGTGGCGGCGCGGCCCAACCCCAGCAACCATTCCAGCAGCAACCGATGGGCATGGCACCGCAGATGCAGCCCCAGCAAGCCGCCGGTTCGGGATTTTTGGGCAATGCCCTGGCCACCGCTGCCGGTGTGGCCGGTGGCGCCCTGCTGTTCCAGGGTTTGCAGTCAGCCTTCAGTAACCATAGCTCGTCAATCCTGGGCAATAGCACGCCGAGTGGTGCCGGTTTCTTCCATTCCGACACGACCACTGTTCCCACGCCGGTCGAACGGGCCTCGTTCAGTGAGCCTTCACCGCAACAGACTGGTTTCATTCAGGAAACGTCTTACGCAGCGCCGGATGACGGCGGCTCCTTCGGGGGTGGCGGCGACGATTCCGACTGGGCCTGACCGCCGCGCACCATTTTTTTGGATTTTTGTTGGCCCGCGAGTCCTTGACACCGGCCGGGGCACTCCCTATCTGCCACATGCAGTTTGGCACTCACCAACTGTGAGTGCTAAAACAACCATCTTTACACTAAACCACTATTATCCAACCTGGACAGCGTGCCGTTGAGGCACTGTCATATGAGAGGTGAGATCCATGAAGTTTCGTCCATTGCACGACCGTGTTGTCGTCCGTCGCCTTGAGTCCGATGAAAAGACCAAGGGCGGCATCATCATTCCAGACGCTGCCAAGGAAAAGCCTCAGGAAGGCGAAATCGTCGCTGTGGGCTCCGGCGCCCGCGACGAAAGCGGCAAGCTCGTGCCGCTCGATGTGAAAAAAGGCGACAAGGTTCTGTTCGGCAAATGGTCCGGCACCGAAGTCAAGATTGATGGCCACGATCTGATCATCATGAAAGAGTCAGACATCATGGGCATTATCGGCAAATAACCGATACCCCGGCTGTTCTGCCCATTATCAATTTTAATCCAGGAGCTCCATCATGGCTGCTAAAGAAGTCCGCTTTTCGTCCGACGCCCGCGAGAAAATGCTGCGCGGTGTCGATATCCTCGCCAATGCCGTCAAGGTCACACTCGGTCCCAAGGGCCGTAACGTCGTGATCGAAAAGTCCTTCGGTGCTCCCCGCATCACCAAGGACGGCGTCACCGTTGCCAAAGAAATCGAACTGGAAGACAAGTTCGAGAACATGGGCGCCCAGATGGTGCGCGAAGTGGCCTCCAAGACCAACGACACCGCAGGTGACGGCACCACAACCGCAACCGTTCTGGCCCAGGCCATCGTCCGTGAAGGCGCCAAATATGTGGCTGCCGGCATGAACCCGATGGATCTGAAGCGTGGCGTCGACTTGGCTGTGACCGCAGCGATTGCCGACATCAAGGCCCGCGCCAAAAAGGTGAAGTCGACCCAGGAAATCGCACAGGTCGGCACCATTTCGGCCAATGGCGATCGTTTCATCGGCGAAGAAATCGCCAAGGCGATGCAGAAGGTCGGCAATGAAGGTGTCATCACGGTGGAAGAGGCAAAGAGCCTGGAAACCGAAGTCACCATCGTCGAAGGCATGCAGTTCGACCGTGGCTACCTGTCACCCTATTTCATCACCAATGCTGAAAAGATGGTGGTGGAACTCGATGACCCCTACATCCTGATCCACGAGAAGAAGCTGTCCTCGCTGCAGACCATGCTGCCAATCCTCGAAGCAGTCGTGCAGACCGGCAAGCCTTTGCTGATCATTGCCGAAGACGTTGAAGGCGAAGCCCTCGCCACCCTCGTCGTCAACAAGCTGCGTGGCGGCCTGAAGATTGCAGCCGTCAAGGCACCTGGCTTCGGCGATCGCCGCAAGGCCATGCTGGAAGACATTGCCGTCCTGTCGGCTGGCGAAATGATCGCCGAAGATCTGGGCATCAAGCTCGAGTCGGTTACCCTGAACATGCTGGGCCGCGCCAAGCGCGTCCGCATCGACAAGGAAAACACCACGATCATTGACGGTGCAGGCAAGAAGAAAGACATCGAAGCCCGCGTCAACCAGATCAAGGCCCAGATCGAAGAAACCACCTCCGATTACGACCGTGAAAAGCTGCAGGAACGTCTGGCCAAGCTGGCAGGTGGTGTCGCAGTGATCCGCGTCGGCGGTGCGACCGAAGTCGAAGTGAAGGAAAAGAAGGACCGCGTTGATGATGCGCTGAACGCCACACGCGCTGCGGTGGAAGAAGGCATCGTTCCAGGCGGCGGCACCGCTCTGCTGCGCGCCAAGGGTGCAGTGGCCAAGCTGAAGTCGGACAACCCCGACGTGCAGGCCGGCATCAACATCGTCTTGAAGGCTCTCGAGGCTCCTATCCGCCAGATCGTTGAAAACGCTGGGGTCGAAGGCTCTATCGTGGTCGGCAAGATCGGCGAGAACAAGTCGCAGACCTTCGGCTTCAACGCACAGACCGAACAGTATGTCGACATGCTCGAAGCCGGCATCGTCGATCCTGCCAAGGTTGTCCGCACAGCCCTGCAGGACGCAGCCTCGGTTGCCGGTCTGTTGATCACCACCGAAGCAATGGTTGCCGAATTGCCGAAGGATAAGCCATCAATGCCAATGGGCGGCGGCGGCGGCATGGGCGGCATGGGTGGCATGGACTTCTAAGAAGTCCAGCCCCTCCGCTCCGAAACAGAAAAGCGCAGCTTCGGCTGCGCTTTTTTTATGTGCCCTCGTCAAGCCAGCTCCACATGGCCGGCTAAATGATTTTTAACCTGTTTGCCGCTACACACGACTTCACGCCCCCTCCCACAAGGCCAGTCTGATGGAGTTCTATCTGCCCATTGCCGAATTACCGGTCAATATCTGGCTCATTGTGGGAATGAGTGCGGTGGTCGGGTTTATTTCGGGCCTGTTCGGGGTTGGTGGCGGCTTTCTCATCACACCCCTGTTGATTTTTCTCGGCATCTCTCCCGCCGTGGCCGTCGCGAGCGTCTCGACCCAGATTGCCGCCTCGTCCCTCACCGCGCTGATCAGTTACTGGAAGCGGCGCGCGTTGGATATCAGGCTCGGCTTGCTACTGCTCTCGGGCAGTTCGATCGGCACGATATGCGGGGTCATGGCCTTCAACGCCCTGCGCCGCATCGGCCAGCTCGATCTGACCATCGGTGTCTCCTATGTCATCCTGCTGGGCGGCATCGGCCTGCTGATGCTTTATGAGAGCCTGAAGGCCCTGCGCGCCAGACGCCGTGGCTTGGCCTCCAAGCGCCCCCGTGGCGGCAATCATCCATGGTATTTCGGCTTGCCGTTCAGAATGCGTTTTCCGGCTTCCGGCCTCTATGTCAGCGTCATTCCTTTGCTGGCGATGGGCCTGATTGTCGGATTTTTCGGGGCCCTGCTGGGCATTGGCGGCGGGTTCATGATTGTGCCGGCGCTGATCTATCTGTTCCGTGTTCCCACAATGGTGGTGGTGGGGACCTCGATGTTCCAGATCCTGTTCAGCATGAGCGGGGCAACCATGCTGCATGCCACGACCAACCACTCCGTCGATTTCGTGCTGGCCCTGTTGTTGATTGTCGGCGGTGTTTTCGGTGCCCAATTCGGCGCGCGTGCCGGCCGCCATCTCAAAGGGGAACAATTCCGCCTGTTGCTCGCCCTGATCGTCTTGGCGGTGGCCTTTCGCTTCCTTGGCGATCTGGCTCTCAAGCCAGAGGATGTGTTCTCGCTGTCGGCCTTGGTCACTCCGATTGCGGGAGCCGCGGAATGAGATCGGGCCATATCATCATCATCTTGCTGGCCGGCATGATGGCTTGCACAAATCCAGTCCGCGCCGAAAGCCTGATCCTATCGCTGTCTTCCAGCCATGTAGCGATCACCTCGACCTATATTGGCACCGATATGGTGGTTTTCGGGGTGATCGGGCGCGATCAGGCCTCGGCCACACGGTCCGAGCATTATGACATCGTGGTCTCGGCACGCGGACCACGCAACCATATGGTGGTCAGAGAAAAGGCTTCGCTCGGACCGTTCTGGGTCAACCAGCGCGAGCAGAAGTTTATCTTTGTTCCGGCCACCATGGCGGTGGCATCGAACCGTCCGCTGGACGAGATCACCTCGCCCGAAATGCAAAGCCGCTACCAGCTCGGCCTCGGCAGTGCGATCATCGCCCAAGACCGCCGCGACGGACGTTTTGCCGAAGCCCTGATCCGTCTCAAACAACGCGACAGGCTGTATGAGACTTTGCCGCACCATGTCGAATTCATCACGCCGAATGTCTTCAAGGCGGTCATTCCGGTGCCTGCGCGCGCACCGACCGGCCTCTATGATGTCGAAGTCGCGTTGATGTCCGACAGCGTAAGGCTCGCCTCGCAATCCACCCATTTCGAGGTGGTCAAAATCGGATTCGAGCAGGATGTCGCCGACGCCGCCCGCCTGCATGGCTGGTTATACGGCTTTGCGGCTTTGCTGATGGCAGGCCTGTTCGGCTGGCTGGCCACAATCATTTTCCGTCGGGACTAGAAAAGCACCATGACCCAAACACCAGACACTTCCTTGCACGACGACCGCACCATTCCCGCCATGGCCCTCTGGCTCGGCATGGGCGGAGCCATCCCCTTTGTCGGTCTGTCCGGCATCATGGGGCTTCAATACAGCGGACTCATAGCGGATGCGGGCCTGCCCGACCGTTTGTTCTACCACCTGCTGATGACCTATGCGGCACTGATTGCCTCGTTTCTCGGCGGCATCCGCTGGGGCCTCGCGCTGGTTCGGCCGAACAGCAACAGCCTCTTATGGGTCTCGGTCATTCCCAGCCTTCTGGCTTGGGCGGCTTTGGCCCTGCCACGCCCCTATGACAATCTGGTGCTGGTCGGTCTGTTCCTGTGGCTGGTGATGATCGATGTGCGGCTGGTCTTGCGCGCGCTGGCGCCGCGCTGGTTCGGCACCTTGCGGATCGCCCTCACAGCCGTGGTGCTGACCAGCCTGCTGATCAGCCTGCTCGTGTCGCTGAACGGCTGAGCCCTGCCGTCACGCCTTCTGCATCAGGCACAGCCAGCCCGGCACCGGCTGGCCCCTGTCCTGACGCACCGACACCGCGTCCAGGGTGAGAACGGTAAAGCCGGCCGTATGCGCGCATGTCCGCAGATAGGCCTCCGGATGGGCCGCACGCAAATCCTCGCCGATCACCACGCGTTCCTGCGTGGTGGATTGGGTGGTGAAAGCCAGATACCCATCCCTGTCCAAGCCATGATGGCAAGCGGCAAAGACCGGCAGCAAATCACCGATATAGACAAACACATCGGCGGCCACCACCAGATCGTAGGATGCGGCCGGTTCGGCCTGCAAGGCCGCCACCACATCCTGAAAGGACAGACGGTCATACAATCCCTTGTGGCGCGCCTGCGCGACCATTGCGGATGACAGGTCACAGCCGACGATCACATCGGCTCGCGGGCGGATGGCGGCGGCCATCAGGCCGGTCCCGCAACCGGCATCGAAGACCCGCTTGAACCGCGACTGGCGGGCGAGCAACAGATCGGCCAGCATTTGCGGGGCACGGTACTGCAAGGTTTCGGTCAGATGCGTATCAAACCGGTCGGCATATTCGTCGAACAAGGCCGCAATATAGCCGTGACCAAGCGCTTGTCCGGCGTGCGCCGCACCCAAGCGGGCCAATCGCGGTTGTGCACCCAGCAGATCGGCCGGATGCAGGGCCAGACAGCGCTGCCAAGCGGCCAGGGCTCCGTCCTCGCGCCGGCACAACAATTCCGCATCCCCCAAAGCCAGCCATGCCGGCGCCCAATCGGGCACCAGTTCGAGCACCTGCCGGAACAGATCCGCCGCTGCTTCTCCGTCCTCTTCTTTCAGGAGGGCCTCGCCATAGGTAAACCGCCGGTCCGCCAAGAGATTGCCGGAAGGGGGAACCGCAGAGGGATGAGGCAGAACGGGATCAGTCATCGGCTGTTGACCTCGGGTGGGATGCAGGCACAGTGAGCGTTAGCGGGAAATGCCGCAGCGGACAATCACTGCATGACCAAGATGGCCTGTCTGTTGCGCCCGAAAACCAGTTGGGCCGGTCATGCGTAACAAGGAAAGTTCAAGAATTGCAGGAGACATCATGACCTTGCGGATTATCTGTGGCATTTTATTCGTCCTGCTGTCGGGATCGATCATCTGGGCCTTCAAGGCGGCTCCCTTCTGGGAGAGTTTCGACCTGATTTCGGCCAATCCTTGGGGAAAAGTCACGCTAATTGATCTTTACAGCGGCTTTGTCGCCTTTGCGATCGTCATCGGGCTGGTGGATGGGCCATGGATCGGCCTGATTGCCTTTTTATTGCTCTGTGTGCTCGGAAATATTGTCAGCCTCGCCTGGCTGGCCTTTCACGGCTTTATGATTCTGTGGGACCTCATCGACAAAAGCCCAGCATCTAACCCTTAAATCCGGCCCAGAAGGACTAAATTTGCCAAAAAGCAGTATCCTTATCGCTATTGGTATCAAATTTATGACAGTCTCCCCTTGCTTTGCAATAAAAGTGAAAGAATGATGGCAAGGCAAAAGTCTACGAAACATTAGGGGGATATATAGTGGCCGAAGCGGAATTGCTGATTTTGGTAGCGGATGATCATCCATTGGTGCGTGGTGCGTTGAGGGAGGCGGTTCTGGGTCAATTGCCCGGTGCCAAGATATTGGAGGCAGGTGCATTCGAAGAGGTGTCCAAAGCCCTGAACGAGCAGGGCGATCTCGATCTGATCCTGCTCGATCTGACAATGCCCGGCACCCAGGGCTTTTCGGGCCTAATGTATTTGCGCGCCCAATATCCCGGCACGCCGGTGATCATTGTTTCGGGCAACGAGGAACGCTCCACCATCCGCCATGCGATCGATTTCGGAGCCTCCGGCTTTATCCCCAAATCCGTCGATGTCGACACCATGCGAACGGCCATCCAGACCGTGCTGGACGGCGGCGCCTGGACACCCGCCGATGTCGATCTCAGCCACCCCGTCGATCAGGAAACCAGCGATATCGTGCGGAGGCTCGGCAGTCTGACACCGCAGCAGGTGCGCGTGCTCATGATGCTGTCGGAAGGCTTGCTGAACAAGCAGATCGCCTATGAATTGTCGGTGTCGGAAGCCACCGTGAAGGCGCATGTGTCAGCCATCCTGCAAAAGCTGGGCGTGGAAAGCCGCACACAGGCCGTGATTGTCGCCTCGAAAATTGCATCGGGCCAGTGGAATTCTCCGATCAGCTGATCGGCAAGGGTTGCGCCGTCCAGTCGGCATTGCTGCGGCCGACCATTTGTCCCACATGGGTCATGCCCTGTGCCATGATATGGCTGGTCAGCCCCTGCTTGATGGCTCCCACCAAGGCAGGACCATGATAGACGAGGGCGGAATAGAGCTGGATCAGGCTGGCTCCTGCCTCGATCTTGGCAATCGCCGCCTCCGCACTGTCGATACCCCCCACCCCGATCAGCGGGAACTGCCCTTCGACCCTCTGGTAGGTCTCGGCCAGAACACGGGTTGAAAGAGCAAACAGCGGCTTGCCCGACAAGCCACCCATCTCGGTCATCAGGGTTTTTTCCTGCAATGTTCCAGGCCGTGACAGGGTGGTGTTGGTGACGATCATGCCGTCAATCCGGTGTTTGCGGGCAATCAGCACCAGATGGTCGAGATCGTTCAAACCCAGATCTGGAGCGATTTTCAGCAAGACAGGTCGACGCCCGAAATGGTCGGCCCCGGCGTCCCGCTCGGCCACCACGCGGCCCAGCAGATCATCCAGCGCGGCCTCGTGCTGCAGATCGCGCAGGCCGGGTGTATTGGGCGAGGAAATATTGACAACAAAGTAATCCGCCACCGCCAGAAAGGTCTTGATGCCGCTGACATAATCGGCGGTCCGGTCGGCCGCATCCTTGTTGGCGCCGATATTGACACCGACAAGCCCGCCGCGATGGTGTCGCGCTTGCAGCCGTTGCAACACCGCCGCATGACCTTGGTTGTTGAAGCCGAACCGGTTGATCACCGCCTCGTCGCGGCTGAGCCGGAACAGACGCGGACGCGGATTGCCCTGTTGTGGCAACGGCGTCACGGTGCCGATTTCGCTGAAGCCGCAGCCCAGCCGCATCAGGGCATCCGGCACTTCGGCATTCTTGTCGAAGCCCGCCGCGATCCCGACCGGATTGGGGAAATCCAGACCGAAAGCCTGCACGCGCAGACAGGGCGCATCGGCTGGAGCGGGGGGCAATGGCAGCCATTTCAGCGCGGCAATGGTGGCATCATGCGCCTGTTCGGCATCCAGCGCGTGCAGAGCCGGACGCACCAGCGAAAAAATCGGTCCCAACATCACAACAGCTCCGCAAAATCATGTGTGCCGTCGGCCAGCATCGGCAATGGCTTGGCCCAGACAACCTCGGCCGCTTCCAGATGTCGATACAGATGCGGAAACAGGGCGCCACCGCGCGACACTTCCCACAGCAGACAATCGCCCAAAGTCCGGCTATCGACGGCCAGCAACACCAGATCATCCTGAAAGGCGAAATGCTTGGCCGCCGTTTCGCGCACCTGGTCAAGCGACGAGAAATGGATGAACCCGTCCGCCTGATCGATCGGCGCACCGGTATAGAGACCGGACTGAGTAGCCTGTTCCCACGCCGTGCGCGCACATAGTTTGAAAATCATCATCAATCACACCCCGCCGGACCCCTTTACCCCATCACGCCCTTGCGCCGCAATGCCCGGCTGTCAGGCCGCTCAATGCCATAGTCTGTCACAGGAAAGCCTTGCAAAGAGGCAAAGCCGAAAACAGTCATTTACGGCTTTGATTCCTAATTGTAGAAGTTTTTATCCTTAATTTCTTGTCCGCTGCCGTTCCTTGGAGACCTATCATGATGTTAAGCCATAGCGAGATCTGGGCTGCCATTGATGCCGTTGCCGCGCGCGCCGGCCTGTCGGCCTCGGGACTGGCCAAGCGGGCCGGTCTTGATCCCACCACCTTCAACCGCTCCAAACGCATGTCGGCGGATGGGCGCCAGCGTTGGCCGTCCACGGAATCAATCGCCAAAGTGCTCGATGCGACAGGCATTGATCTGGACACATTCATGGGCCTGATCTTGGCGGGCCATGGCCGCAAGCAGACCAGCACCATTCCGTTGATCGGTGCACAGGATGCCCAAATGCCCGATGCCTTTACCAGCGAGGCCCAACCGCACGGCACGCAATGGGATGAATTGCCATTCCCCGATACCGGCGGCGACAAAGTCTATGCCGTCGAACTGGCCGGCCATGAAGGCGGCAACCGCTACCATGCGGGCGATGTGCTGATCGTCGCCCCCCATGCCCCGTTACGGCGCGGTGACAAGGTCATGTTGCATGGCAAGGACCACAGTCTTATTTTGGGCGAGTTGATCCGGCAGAGTCCGCGTCTGGTGGAACTCGTCCGCTTCGACAATGGCTGCGAATGGTCTGTGCAAACCGGCGATGTGGCCTGGATCTCGCGAATCCTGTGGGCAGCCCAATAGGCCAACCACACGCTCAGACCATCACATCCAGCACGCCGCGGATCACATAGACCCCGCTGATGGCCAGAATGATCCAGCGGCTCCAGCGCTTGAAACTCACATCGCTCATCGCATTCAACACGTGGCTGGCCAGTGTCGTCCCGCAAAAAGCCAGGGCGATGCACAGGCCATACAGCCACCACGGCACAACGCCGAACGCTTCGACCGAGATCGACCCGAAATAGGCAACGCGCAACATATGGGCCAGCGTCTGGGTCGCCGCTTTGGTAGCGACAATTTCCTTGCGATCCAGCGGGCTTTTGTTGAAAAATAGATCGAGCACATTGCCTGCCACACCGGCAATCAGCTGGAACACCATAATCAAGGCACCGCAAAAAACCGGCGCGCCACGTTGTTCGATATGCGGTTGCCAAGACCTCGGCAGCAATTCGACCAGAAAGGGCGTCAGCCCCAGCCCGAGATAAATCACCGATTTTTCAGGAATATAGGCAATGAAACGGAACAGCATGAACATGACGATGGAGCCGAGCGCATAGCCGCCGACAATCGACCAGCGCACATGCTTGCGCCACAACAGGCAGCGCCAGCCATTGGCCGCGGTCTGCGTCACCCCGAACAGCAACATGGCGGGCGCGACATCGAACAAAGCCAACAGCACGCCGACCAGCACCATGCCGCCGGCCATGCCGAAAATTCCCGAGATAAACGAAGTCCCCAAGACCGAGACCACGAGCAAACCGAGTGTCGGCCAAGCAAGCATCAGCGGGGATCCCGTTCAGCCGTCAGATCTGGCGGGCGGCCAGAAAAGCCTCGTGCTCGGCCATCAGCGCACCCGACAGACCCTGCTCGATCAAGGCGCAGGTCTCGCCGACACCGAACAATGCGGCAAACGAGCCGAAGCGCGGCCCGCGGTCCTGCCCCAGCAAAATCTGGTACAGCACCGAGAACCATTGCTGGCTGACGCCCGGACGGCCATCCGGACTTTTGGCCTTGCCGCTCAGATCGGGGAAGTGGCGACGGCCAACCTCGTAGACCAGCGCCTGCAAGGCCTCGCCATCGGTGGAACCGGCCATCGGCTTCAGGCTCTCGGCCAGATCGGCAAGGGCGGCATGTTCGGGCTCGGTGGCAGCGCGATAGACCTTGGCCGGACGGACAAAATCCCGGAAATAGCGCACGGCATAGCCGACCAGCTGGTCCAGACCCGGATGGTCGGCAGGCGAGGCCGACGGCGCATAGCGCCGGATAAAGCCCCACAACACCGCAGGCTCCTCGGAATTGGCCACAGCGACCAGATTGAGCAGCATCGCAAAGGACAAAGACGACCCGCTGCCGGTGGCGGTCTCGACCCGCTCGGCGGCCGGCGGCTGGCCCTGATGGATGTGCCAGGCCGGGTTGAGCAATTGCTCGCGCACGGCCTGTTGCGGGAATTTCTCGCGGAAGGTCAGATAGTCATCGGCCATGCGTGGAATGACATCGAAATACAGACGCTTGGCCTCGCGCGGCTTCTGGTACATGAACAGCGACAGCGATTCCGGCGAGGCATAGGTCAGCCAATCCTCGATGGTCAGACCGTTGCCT